>JYMV01021188.1_pt1 | contig 32256 bp, 25 predicted proteins | sample 338911 | NCBI WGS metagenome assembly JYMV01 (sample SAMN03354496, study PRJNA234377) | hydrothermal vent metagenome | biome: Deep sea; feature: Hydrothermal plumes at the Eastern Lau Spreading Center, Western Pacific Ocean; material: Seawater | place: Tonga | collected 2009 | depth 2000 m m
CCGTGCAGTTTCAAAGGTCATCATTGCCTCATTTTCATTCAGTTTTAACGCCTCAAGTTTTTCCGCACGTTTTGCCTGCCAGTCCAATTCTCCACTTTTTGCCCTGTCAAGTAAATCCAATGCAGCATCACGCAAGATGTCCGGTTCAACAACCGCATCAACAGCACCTATTTCCAGAGCTTTTTCCGGCTTGTTTTCTGTTCCGCCTGCAATCCATTCCAGCGCATTATCAGCACCAACAATTCTTGGCAAACGCGAAGTTCCTCCAAAACCCGGCAGCAAACCCAGCTTTACTTCTGGAAGCCCAACTTTTGCCTTCGTCGAAGCCACCCGATAAGTGCAGGCAAGTCCTAATTCAAAACCACCTCCAAGCGCATAACCGTTGATAGCACAGACACTGGGGAACTTCAAATTTTCCAGATCAGAAAAAATCTTTTGTGCATCTTTAACCCATTGAACCAGTTCGTCTAGGGGTACTTGAAATCCTTTTATAAACTCTGTAATATCAGCTCCAACGATAAACACATCCTTAGCACTCGTTACAAGCAAACCACTGACAGAATTTTCAGCCGCCAACTGCTTGACCACTTCGCGAAGTTCTTCAAGAGAAGTTTGATCAAATTTATTGACTGATTCCCCCTGTGCGTCAAATATCAACTCAACTATATTTTTTTCCAGTTTTCGGCACTGAATGGCCTTGCCTTTAAATTTCATAATTCCTGAATGGTTAACAATGTTAAATGGAGTCCGGCACAACAGTGCCTTTAGCTATGGTACACAGCTTCTATTTTGTGTCTTCGACAGAGAATATCTCGCACTGAAATACAGCTTGCCGCTTCCGGTACTCTTCACGTGTGCTCGTGCAATTAGAATCAATCCCACAGCCGGCTTTAGATAGTTAGTTTGAAACTCAGAGGTAAGTGCATCACCGCCGAGTGACAGTCCACCGGTGAACTTGATTGAGTTGTCTGCAATGTAACTGATCACTCCACCGTGAACGAATCCGTTCTGCTGCTCCAGACAGCCATCAATAGCGATGCTCATTCCGCACTTGTTGGTCCAGAATTCGTGAGTTGAGCACCTAAAAACAGGCTGAACGGCAGTTAGCAACAAATCTATTCAAAAAGTAATATCCAGTGCATCAAAGTTTTGCTTTTTGCTTCCTGCAAGCAAAGCATCAAATTGCGGAATTATACCATCTACAAAATAGCGTGTTGTTTTAAGTTTATTCGCATAAAAAAGCGCGTCTTCATTCTCCTCAAGAAAAGCTGAAACATCAAGCTCACCAATTCCTTTTTCTGTTTTTATTTGTCCTAATTTTTCTGCAGCAACAACGGCTTGCTGTAACATTAACCAACCTGCAGTAACTGAAGAAAGAAACATCAAAAATGGTGTAGCGTAAAGTGCGACTCCTTCCATACCTCTTGTTTTCAACACTTCCTGCGAGCCCATGGATGTTTCATAAAGCGTTTCACAGTGACCCTCAAATGTTTTGAAGGTTTCACGCAGTTCCGGATGTTCCCTGTGTTTTTCGATCAACTGACTAAACTGTTCCATCAATTGCTGAAAAAGCATTCCGCCATTGTGGATCATTTTACGGCCTACCAAATCCAAAGCCTGTATATCTGTTGTGCCCTCGTAAATTGGAGCTATTCTGGCATCACGAAACAGTTGTTCCAGAGGGAAATCTTTGGTGTAACCTACTCCGCCTAGAATTTGAATTCCTGTTCGAACGACATCAAGACCAACCTCTGTACACCAACCTTTACACATCGGTGTCAGCAAATCGACCGTGTTTTGCGTACTTTGTTTTTCTACATCAGTCTTTGCTATTTTCTCCAGGTCAAATTGGAAAGAAGTGAAATAAAGCAAAGCACGCATAGCTTCGACTTTGGCTTTCATATTGATTAAATTGAGCCGTACCGCAGGATGTTCGACAATCGAAACACGTGGTGCTTCCGGATCACGAATCTTCGAAATATGAGTTCCCTGAACACGTTCGTGCGCATATGCTCTAGCGTTTTCGTAAGCAGCGCCTGCCAATGACAATCCGATCAAGCCCGTAAAAATCCGGGCACCATTCATCATCAGGAACATCGAGGAAATTCCCTTACCTTCTTCCCCTATAATCCAACCCAGACAATCATCGTTTTCTCCAAAATTCAAAACAGCGGTTGGGCTGGCATGGATTCCCAGTTTATCTTCAATGGAGGCGACAGTGACATCGTTCCACTCTCCAAGTGTCCCATCATCATTCACAAGCGTATGCGGAACCACAAACAGGCTCAAACCTTTCGTACCTTCCGGAGCACCTTTGACTCGTGCCAAAACCGCGTGAATTACGTTTTCGCCTAAATTATTATCTCCGGATGAAATCCAGCATTTTGTTCCTTTTATTTTGTATACTCCGTCTCCTGCCGATACGGCGCTGGTTGTTCCGGCTCCAACATCTGAACCGGCCTGTGGCTCACTCAAGCACATGGTACCGGTGAACTGCCCACGAAACATTTTGCTCGCATACTTCTGTTTCAGTGCTTCGGAACCAAAGGTGTCAATCAGTTCAGCCGCTCCTGAAGTCAGTCCGAAAAACATGCTCAGACCTAGATTTGCACCATTCATTGCCTCATTAACAATCAAGCCAAGAGTTGCAGGTGCACCCATACCTCCGTATTCCTGAGAAACTCTCATCGAAGCCCATCCCATTTCATAGGCCTTTTGATAGGGTTCATGCAGACATTCCGGCACTTTAACACGACCATCTACCATGCGGCAACCTTCACGGTCACCTGCGGTACGTGTTGGCGAAATAACGTCAATCGCAAAACGGATTCCTTCCTGAACCATCATTTCAAGAGTATCTGCATCAAATTCAGAAAATTTTTCTGACTCACTGAGTTTTCCAATTGGGAGCCATTCCCGCAAGGCAAAAAGAATGTCGCGCTGATCAAGTGTTAATTCCGTACTGCTCATAATTTTTTAGATAAATAGAAAAAATGGCTAATGTATTTCAAGGTACATCATGACCTTGAATACTTGTTTACAAAATACCCTGTTTTTACTAAAAATAAAATCCAAAATTTGCATAATTCAATTTTAAATGCTTTGTAGATCAACGATTCATTTGACTGACAGTTGATTAAAGCTAAACTTATTATTTGGGACAGTTTGTGCAGAAGTATATTATGTATTCTTTCAATTGATAAAGCAGAGAAGTTTTCAACTCACAGAGAAACAATAATTCACTAATTTTATACAGCATATTTTCAATGTACCTGAAATCAATTGTACACTCTGCACGGCGAAAACCACGCTCTTTAAATCATCAATTTCGCTGGAAGTTGGTGCCTCGTTTTATTTGGAAGTCTTTGCAGTCTTTTCAGATTACTTTGCTGGTTTGGGGCCTTGTGACAGTTGGCTGCATTTTTTACCTTTCACAGTGGATGAATTACCGTCAAGTGGCTCACAGAGTTGATTCGCTGGTAACTCAGCGTTCACTATTAGTTTCCCAGCTGGAACTACTGGAAGTGGAAATCAGCTATCTTTCACGACCACAGCGGCTGGAATATCTGGTGGAAAATACAATGCTCATGACATCTCCAAATCCAGAACAGTATCAACTTTCCTGGGTTGATGTCAGCATTGCTGACTAAGATAAAAATGAATCAATCTCCACGTTTTCAACTGTACAGTTTCAAAACACGACTCCTGACAGTACTTGTTGCTTTTGTGATCTGTTTTCTTGCAGTATTGGGGCGGGTGTTTTATTTGCAGATTCTGAAGTCAGATTATTACACTGAAAAAGCAAAGTCACAGCATGAACGTACGGTCATACTGGAACCACATCGTGGAAGGATTTTAGACAGAAACGGACGGATATTAGCAGTTTCAATTAAACTGAAATCTCTTTTTGCCAAACCTGCTCAACTTGATTCACCTTCTCAAGTAGCAAGATTACTTTCTCCACTCCTCAATACTCCATACCACAAATTGTTGATTGAACTAAAATCTAAAAGAAATTTTGTCTGGATTAAACGCAAATTACCTCCTGAACAGACGAATCTGGTTAAAAAGCTGGATTTGAATGGAATTGATTTCATTGAAGAGTTCCGTCGATATTATCCCAACGGCAATTTTGCAGGACAACTTTTGGGATACACCGGAATCGATTCTCAAGGATTGGAAGGAATTGAGAATAAATATGAATCATTACTGGCAGGAAAACCCGCAGCTTATGTAGTTGAAAAAGAAGGTATGTTCCGTACCGTTCCACTTTCTAACATTCCAAAAATAATACCCGATCAGTATTCTCTACACCTGACTTTAGACAGTACCATTCAGCATTTTGCAGAAAAAGCACTTCGTGAAGGTGTGTTAAAATCACGCGCAGATCGTGGAACTGTGGTTGCGCTACATTCCAAAACCGGCGCCATTTTGGCAATGGCAACTTATCCTGGATTTGACCCAAACCGCTATCAGCTATACAGCCGTGCGATTCAACTCAACCGTGCAGCTACAGCTGGTTATGAACCGGGTTCTACTTTTAAAATGATTACGATTGCGGCTGCACTGAATGAGGGACTGATTTCTCCAGATCAAGAGTTTTTCTGTGAAGAAGGGAAATATAAAATTGGAAGAAACTTGATCCATGATTCATCGCCTCATGGAATAATGACACTCAAGCAGGTTCTAAAGAAATCTTCTAACATTTGTGCAGCAAAAATTGGGATGAGCATTCCGCCTGCTCGGTTTCATGAATATATTTTGCGTTTTGGTTTTGGGCAACGTCCAAACTCCGGTGTTGCGGCAGAAGCCTCAGGAAGACTCATTTCTCCCAAAAAATGGCAAACAATTGATCATGCCAATATTTCTTTTGGCCAGGCAATTCTTGTTTCACCCTTGCAAATGGTAAGTGCTGCGAATGTTTTTGCTAATGAAGGACAATGGGTTCCGCCTTACATTGTGGATCATGTGCGTGATAAAAATGGGAATAAATTAAAGGAAATCAGGAATCCAGACGGCAAAGTGATTAAAAGTTTTGGTATGGGAATCCGAAGTCCTGTGGTTGAATCATCAGTAGCAGGACTAGTGAAAGAATATCTTATTTCAGTGACGCAGAAAGGCGGAACTGCTGAACGGGCAGCGATTAAAGGGTATCAGGTTGCAGGAAAAACAGGTACGAGCCAAATTTACGATCAGCAGCTCGGACGCTATTCCAAAACACGTTACATTGCTTCATTTGTAGGATTTGCTCCAGCTTCTGAACCTTTAGTCACAGTACTCGTGGTTGTTGAACAGCCACGAACTTCTTTTTACGGTGGAAAAGTTGCTGCACCAATTTTCAAAGAAATTGTTCAACGTACTCTTTTGTTTGAAGATGTTTTACCATTTCCTGAAGAGGGAAATGCAGAGGGTTCCATTCAGGGAAAAACAGTAACACGTTGATGAAAATTTTCAGCTAAATTTCGATATTATTTTTTGCAGCAATTTTCATAATCAATACTTTAACTGGAAACAACAGGCTGAAATTGCGTAAAGAATAATTTTTCAAATTAATTTTGTTAAATTAAAAGCCGTCTTGAACAACAGGAGATTAGGATGTTGATGCCATTTTTACAGCAGTCTTAATTGCCTCAATCATCGAATGTGGATTCGCCTTAAACTGAGGAGCCAACTCGAAAGCAGTTCCGTGATCAGGAGAAGTACGGATAATTGGCAGACCGAGAGTAATGTTAACAGCACGATCGAATCCATATAATTTTAATGGAATGAGTGCCTGGTCATGATAAAGTGCTACCACGGCATCAAATCTGCCTTTACGATGTTCCAAAAAAACTGTATCCGGAGGAAACGGGCCCTCGCATCTTATACCTTTTGCAGCAGCAAGTTCCATTGCAGGACGAATAATGTTATCCTCTTCGTCACCAAATAATCTGTTTTCACCAGCATGTGGATTAAGTCCGGGAATACCAAGTTTCGGATTTGAAATACCCATTTTCTTGAGTCCGGAATTTGTGATTTCCATAACTTCGAGGATAAGTTCCGGTGTGAGTAATTTGAGAGCTTGACGTAAAGAGATGTGAAGCGTTACCATGGTAGCACGCAAATCATCCACAGCCAGCATCATCACTGATCGTTTCCCGTTGCTGTAATATGAAAGCATTTCTGTATGGCCTGGGAAATGGTGCCCTGCTGCCTGGAGTGTCTCTTTGGCAAGTGGAGCTGTGACGATTGCGTCAATTATTTTGCGATTCGCGCTATCGATGGCATTATGAACAAATTGAAATGCTGACTCACCACCCCACACAGAACTTGCTCCAAGTTCCCATTTTCGATCTTTTTGTACCGCCAAATCGATCACAGGAAGACAAAAGGAATCATGAAAATTGTTTGTCGATGTACTTTCATTTTCCGAAATTGTTTCAAATGAAAAAGGTGCACCCAGGATTTTATTCATTTCGTTCAATATTTCCGTATCGCCAAAAATCAAAGGTTCCCACTGCTGAAAAGGATACAGGAATTTCAGTGCCCGGATCAAAACCTCCGGACCAATTCCATTGGGGTCACCCATAGTCAGGCCGATTTTTTGTGCTGCATTCAGGGACATTTATATCATTTTTGAAAAAAGTTTATGGATTTACAAAATAAAGTAGCGCTGGTCACTGGAGCCGGAGTTCGGCTGGGACAAGCAATTGCACAAAAATTGGGACAAATGGGAATGCGCGTTGTCATACATTATCACCACTCAGAAAAAGGCGCAAAACAAACTCTAAAACTTCTTTCCGGAAACGAGTTGCGAAATCTTATTCTTCAGGCAGATTTAAAAGAAGTTTCCGCAATAAAAGAACTTGTCCGGAAAGCGGAAGAGCAATCCGGACCGATTTCCGTTTTAATCAATAACGCGGCAGATTTTTTTCCTACTCCACTTTTTTCAACAACTGAAGAAGAATGGGATCATCTGTTTGAAATTAATTTGAAAGCGCCTTTTTTTTTGGCACAAACCGTCGCGAAAGGGATGAAAAAACGCGGAGAGGGCAAAATTATAAATTTGGTTGATGTTTCTGCTGACAGACCATGGGTGAGTTTTTTGCCATATTGTACTTCAAAAGCAGGACTCGGTTCATTAACCAAAGGTTTAGCGCGAGCTTTAGCGCCGGAAATACAGGTCAATGCGATTGCTCCGGGAACTATTCTGCCTCCTCCAGAACATGCTGAAATGGACTTAAGTGTGTCTGTGGAACAAAGTCTTCTCAAACGAATCGGCTTGGCAGAAGATATTGTACAGACGGTCGAATATTTGCTAAAATCGGACTTCGTGACTGGTACAATCCTGCCGGTTGATGGCGGCAGGTCAGTTTATTAAAATTCACACAAGACAGACTATTTTATATGATTTTCCATAAGTATCTATTTTTACTATTTGTTTTAATCTTCTGCTTCGTCCAGGCCCAAGGAGTTTCCCGTTATTCTATTGACGAGCAGGAAAACATCCAAATCTACGAAAGAAGCAGCAGAGCAGTAGTCAACATCAGCAATATTGCGGTTAACTACGATTTTTACTACCGCGCAATTCCTGCCGAATCCGGCTCCGGAACTGGATTCTTGATTAACAAATCCGGTATTATTGTCACAAATTTTCATGTTGTTGAAGGCGCCAGCAAATTGGTTGTAACACTATCCGATAACAGTCAGTGGCAGGGAAAACTGATTGGTGCAGATCCGAATAACGATCTGGCAATAGTACAAATACAGGCTCCTGTTAAAAGTTACGACATCCTGAAATTTACCCATTCGAATGATATAGTTGTTGGTCAAAAAGTGTTGGCTCTGGGAAATCCTTTTGGACTGAGGCAAACCTTAACCACGGGAATTATCAGCGCCCTGGGACGCACCATTTCCGCTAAAAATGGACGAAAAATTGAAGGGATAATTCAAACGGACGCTGCAATCAATCCCGGAAACTCTGGTGGCCCATTACTGGACTCCGAGGGAAATGTTATTGGCATTAACACAGCAATTATTGGTTCCGCAGGTAGTGTGGGCATCGGTTTTGCCGTGCCGAGCAATACGGCCCTGCGTATTCTCCCGGACCTTCTTAAATACGGATACGTGCGGCGTCCGTGGCTTGGGATTGAACCCATTCCAACTGTTTATTTGCGGCGAATTGGAATTGACATTCCAGAGGGAGTTTTGATTGCCAAGGTGGTGAAAGGTGCTTCCGCAGATCAAGCAGGATTACGTGGAGCATCGAGGACGGTGAAAGTTGGACGCTACCAGATTCCATGGGGCGGTGACATAATTACCCATATCAACGATACTCCTGTTGCTACAATGGAAGATTTAGCTCAGCAAATTGAAACAAGAAAATCCGGTGAAGAGATTGCAGTACGCTACATACGTCAAGAAAGCAAACATTCTGTAATTGTTGAGTTGCTTTTACGTCCAAGATCTTAAACATATTTTTGATACTTTTCCAAATTAAACTTAGCTGAAACCCAATTTACTTTATACTTTGTTTCATTCCAATATCAATTCAAACCGTGTTTAAATAATGGCTGATCGTGTTTACAATTTCAGTGCTGGACCGGCAATGCTGCCGACTCCTGTCATGGAAAAAATTCAAGCAGAGTTTCTTGACTATCAAGGACTTGGTGCATCAATTGTCGAAATCAGCCACCGGCTTCCAATATTTAGAGAAATTCTCAATTCTACCGAATCTCTGTTCCGCGAGTTGACTAATCTTCCTAATAACTACAGAGTGCTTTTCATGCATGGTGGAGCGCAAATGCAGTTTTCAGCAGTTCCACTAAATTTAATGAACCGCAAAAAGCACAAAGGTTCTTACTTTATCACTGGAAGATGGGGCATTTTAGCAGAAAAAGAAGCTCAGCGTTATGGCAACACTGAAGTTTTGATGGATGGTAAAGAATATGAGTATCAGAAAATTCCGGAATTTGACATAAGCAATCTTGATCCGGATACCAGTTATGCTCATTTGACGACAAACAATACGCTTTATGGAACACGCTGGCATTCCTTTCCTGACACTGGGAGTGTGCCTCTTGCGGCGGACGCCACCTCAGATATTTTGTCAAGAGAAATGGATTACTCACAGTTTGGGGTAGTATATGCCGGATTCCAGAAAAATCTCGGAACTTCCGGAACTGCAATTGTAATTGTCCGTGATGACCTGCTGGGCAACGCACTTCCTGAAACTCCAAAATTACTGGATTATGCGCTGTTTGACGAGCATCAATCCATTCCTAACACGATCAATGTATTTGGTGTATATGTGATGCACCTGGTTCTGGAGTGGATCAAAGAACTGGGCGGAGTTCCGGAAATGGAGAAACTGGCGGAGAAAAAATCCGGACTGTTGTATGACGTTCTTGATCATTCTGATTTTTACAGTGCAGTCGCACATTCCGAACACCGCTCAACCATGAACGTTACCTTTCATTTTCCAGAAGAAGAACTGCTCCAGAAGTTTTTAACAGAGTCTGATAAAGAGGGTTTGTTTGGCCTCATGGGACATGCCCAAGTCGGAGGGGCAAGAGCCTCAATTTACAACGCCATGCCGCTGGAAGGAGTTGAAGAACTGGCTCTATTCATGAATGAATTTGAGCGCAAAAATGGCTAAGCTGCCTTGGTTTGATTGACTTGCACCAAGTGATTTGGCCACTGCAAATATTCCTGCCAACTGGGGTCCGGAATTTGGATTTGGAGGGTCTTGGCTATGTTAACCATTTGCCAATAATTTGGTTCAAAAGGTGTTTGAGTTGGCATGACAATATTTGCGCCTTTGCTCAAATTGCATTTTTGGCAGGCAGTCACCACATTCAACCAGCGCATTCCGCCACCTCTGCTTTTCGGAATTACATGGTCAATCGTAAGATAATCTGTTGAGAAGTAACGTTCACAATATTGACAGTGAAAACGGTCACGAAGGAATATGTTTCGGCGGGTGAAATTGACTGTGCCTTTCCGATAATGATAACGGGACATCATCACCACGCTTGGCACAGGTAAGGCCAAGTGCTGCGAGCGGCATATCCAGTCGTCATAGGAACGCAATACAGACACCTTATCAAGATAGAGAGCTTTAATTGCCTGTTGCCAACTTAAAGTGCTCAAAGGCCACAGAGTCAAAGGGTTCCCGTCTTGATTTAGCAAAAGAACTTCTTTCATGTGGACAAAAAAATTAAGGTGACGGCATCAGAACTAGTTCTTACTGAGTTTCCCGCATGAAATTCCGCAGAACTGTATGTAATATGCCACCGTTTTTGTAATATTCGATTTCAACTTGTGTATCTAAACGGCAAGTTACGGGGATCTTTCGATCTCCAACCTTCAGGATTAAATCCTGCCCGGGCGTTATCTTATCATTTAAGCCCAGAACCGCATACTCTTCCTCACCGCTTAAACCAAGTGATTTATGTGTTTCACCTTCTTTGAATTGAAGCGGCAGAACGCCCATTCCTACAAGATTAGAGCGATGAATACGTTCAAAACTTGTGGCGACTACTGCCTTAACACCAAGTAATAATGTACCTTTAGCAGCCCAATCACGAGAAGATCCTGTTCCATATTCGGCGCCTGCTAAAACGACAAGCGGTGTTCCTGATTCTTTATATTTAAGCGAAGCCTCGTAAATTGTAGTCACTTCACCTTCCGGCAAAATTTTTGTGAAACCGCCTTCTGTTCCGGGTGCCAACTCGTTTCGTAATCGGACATTTCCAAAAGTCCCGCGAGTCATGATTCGATCATTGCCTCGACGTGAACCATAAGAATTGAAGTCTGTTTTGTCTGTGCCGCTTTCCAGCAAAAATATGCCAGCAGGAGTTTCTACAGAAAAAGAACCTGCCGGAGAAATATGATCTGTTGTGATTGAATCTCCAAGTTTAACCAAAACTCTGGCTCCTGTGATGTCCCTTAAACTTCCCACCGTCAGTCCCATGTTTTGAAAAAAAGGTGGATTCTGGATGTAGGTTGAAGACTCGTCCCACTGATAAACTTCTCCGGTTCGTTCTTCAATGGCATTCCACAAGGGCGAACTATCCCCAACATCTTTGTATTCTTTCTCATACATTGCGCTGGTTATCAGTTTTTCTTCTTCTGCAATTTCAGCTTTACTGGGCCAAATGTCTTTGAGAAAAACCGGCTGTCCTTCTTTATCAGTGCCGAGGGATTCCTTGTTTAAATCCTGATTCACTGTTCCCGCAATTGCATAAGCCACAACCAGCGGCGGACTGGCCAAATAATTAGCCTTTACATGCGGACTTATCCTTCCTTCAAAATTTCGATTGCCAGACAAAACTGAGGTAACTACCAAATCTCCGTCATTGATTGCCGTGACAACACTTTCCGGCAAAGGTCCGGAGTTTCCAATACAGGTAGTACAACCGTAACCTACAGTATGGAAACCAAGTGCGTCAAGATATTCATTCAAGCCGGTTGCCTGCAGATAATCTGTTACTACACGTGAACCAGGACCAAGAGAAGTTTTGACCCAGGGTTTACGATTTAAACCTTTCTCAACCGCTTTTTTAGCAAGCAATCCTGCAGCAAGCATTACGGAAGGATTACTTGTATTTGTACAGGAAGTGATTGCCGCAATTACCACAGAACCGTGTTTTAATTCTCCGGAAGAAATGCCGCGCACCGGAATTGAAGTTTCCAGTTTGTTTCCACTCAACTCAAATCCACGTTCTTTATTGGATGCCCGCAAAGTTTTTTGCCAGTTTGACTGCATTTGCGAAAGATTGACACGATCCTGCGGACGTTTCGGTCCGGCAAGCGCAGGCTCAACCGTAGACAGATCAAGCTCTAATGTATCTGAAAAATTAGGATCCGGTGTGTCACTTGTCCGGAAAAGTCCCTGTGCTTTACAATATCTTTCTATCCGTTGAACCAAGAATTCCGGACGTCCGGTCCCGCGTAAATAATTCAAACTTTCGTCATCTACCGGAAAAAAGCCCATGGTGGCTCCATATTCCGGAGCCATATTTGCCAAAGTAGCACGGTCTGCCAAGGTTAAATTATTCAAACCCGGACCAAAAAATTCGACGAATTTTTCCACCACACCTTTTTTCCGCAACATTTCAACAACCCGTAAAACCAAATCGGTTGCTGTTGTACCTTCCAGCAGTTTGCCAAGAAGTCGGAAGCCGATTACTTCCGGAATCAGCATATAAATCGGCTGACCGAGCATGACCGATTCGGCCTCAATTCCTCCTACTCCCCAACCCATCACTCCAAGCCCGTTAATCATTGTGGTGTGAGAATCAGTTCCGACAAGTGTATCCGGAAAACAAACACCATCACGGGACTGAACAACACTGGCGGCTATTTCAAGATTCACCTGATGCACGATACCAACACCTGGCGGATAGACATTAAAATTATCAAAAGCTTGCTTACCCCACTTGAGAAATTCGTATCGTTCACGGTTGCGTTTGAACTCAATTTCCATATTTTTACCGAGCGCGCCGGAACTACCAAAAGCATCAACTTGTATAGAGTGGTCAATCACCAAGTCCACCGGCACACGTGGATTAATCAAATTCGGATCACCATTCATCGCCACCATTGCGGAGCGTAGAGATGCCAAATCTACTACTGCCGGAACACCTGTAAAATCCTGCAAGATCACGCGCGAAGGTTTATAAGGTATTTCTTTCGTGGATTTTACGGATGCATTCCAGTTGGCCAGTGCAGTCACATCTTCAGGACGTACCTGAAAATTATCGAGATTTCGAAGCGCCTGCTCCAGCAAAATGCGAATGGAAAAAGGGAGACTGTCAACTGGACCTATTCCATCCTTTTGCAACTTTTCTAAACTGTAGAGTATGGCTTTACCTTCACCACTTTCAAAATCTACACGGCATCCAAACTGATTATCTAACACTGCTCCTCAAATATAAAAAACACAAAAAGCCTCATTGAATCAACATAAACTTTGAAAACTTTATGTAAAAAAAGTTAAATCACATGTAAGAATCTACAATGCTTATTGAAAAATCTCAAGTTTTTATGATTTTAGAAAGGATGCCGTTTCTACAATATTTTGTTTTTGAGAGGCAAAAAAATGATGCTTCGAACCTTGAAGCCTACATTGAAATGAGTGATAATAGAGTGTTCAAAAAATAATAATTTTATTAATTTCAAAGCATATTTATAAGCTAATCATGTTTAAACCTCTTTTCTTAATTACTTTCCTTTTGTTAATTTTTGGCGGAGGACTTTTCATTTATCAAGATCAAACAAACTATACAAAACCTCAAAATTCTAATTTCGGCAGACAAAAATTATTGGAACAACTTGACACAAAAGCATTATACCAGATCAAGATTCAGGAGGAAGGTTCGGTTGTTTCCCTACTTCAGTTGCAGGGCGGAGGTTGGCGGGAGCAATCTTTGGATTACGATGCGGACATCTTGCCAATTCAGGATTTGCTGCTCAATCTGTCGCAAATACGGCTGGGTGACTTGGTGACAAACAATCCTGATCATCATGCACGTTTCCAGTTATTAGCACCTCCGGAGAAACTGGAAGAGTGGAACAAAGATCGTCACGCAAATTCAATAACACTATTACGCGGAGACGGAACCTTGATTTTGAGTTTGCTGCTCGGCAAAGAGCGTATTAAAGGAGAAGGACAGTATGTACGGCACACAGGTTCCGATAAGATATATTTGATCCCGGAACAGCTGACTGTGGATTCTGCCGTTGAAGACTGGCTGAAAAAAGATTTGCTTGCATTAGAATCTAAGCAGATTGCAAGCCTCAAACTTGAAAACGGTAAGGATATTTCTTTTTCTGTAAGCCGAGAAAGTGCTGAAACTGATTGGAAGTCTGCCAATGAAAACGCAAATCTTCCTGATTCAGAAAGAATAACGAAAGCACTTGATAGACTATCGGGTCTTTCTTTTTCGAAATTATTAAAAAAAGATTTTGCGCCTGAGGAATTGGAAGGGTCTGACAATGCAGAGGAAACCTTGTTGGTTTCGTTATTTGATGGAAGGATTTTTACACTGAACTTGCAAAAAAATGACGTATCCTATGAAAATTATATTTTGACTATGCGTATGGGTATTTTGCAGGGGGCATCCGAAAGTGCAAATGCTGAAGACTCCATAATTCGCCAGGAAATGGATGTCTTTAACAAGAGAGTAAATGGTCGTTTTTTTGAAATCAGTTCCTGGGTAGGAAAAGAACTATTACTCAGTGATCAATGATCCAGCAATTTTTTACTTTTGAGTAAAACAAGATGTCAATCCGGATGACTTCCGAACACACTGAGCTGACGTTCCACTATATGCGTGTAGGTGGACAGGTAGAAACTCTGCTTGATTTTTTACTGCGGCGTTTTCGCTATTTAGACGATAAGGAGTGGAGCAAAAACATTAAAGCACAGCGACTTTGGGTTGATGGCAAATTGGGACGCGCAAATTTAAAGTTACGCAGCAGTCAAAAAATAGTTTATTTGCGTCCGGATTATCTTGAACCTGAAGTTGATCGCCACTTTGAAATCATTTTTGAGGATGATGCATTAATAGCTCTGAGCAAATCAGGAAATTTGCCTACCAGTCCTTCAGGCAAATATTTTAAAAATACCCTCGTTAGTTTGATAAAGGCCCAGTTTGGCTGGAAAAAACTTTATACACTCCATCGGCTTGACCGTGAAACCAGCGGTGTAATTGTTTTTGCTAAAAAACATGAAATTGCTCAAACGATGGCGGAACATTTTCGCAAAAAACGGATTCATAAAATTTATTCTGCAATACTCAACCGGCATCTTCCCAATAATTCTGAACATGAAAATACGGAGGCTTACATTTCGCTGCCGATTGGTCAGGACGTGAAGAGTGAAATCCGCATAAAACAAAGTGTTAATTTTCAGGGAAAACCCTGCCAAACCCATTTCAGAGAAATAGAAAAAATGGGTGATTATTCCTTAGTTGAGGTACGTCCATTAACCGGCCGAACACACCAAATCAGGGTTCATGCCGCACACATGGGATGTGCAATTGTAGGTGATAAACTCTATGGGTTGCCGAATGATGGTTTTATTAACTGGTTAAGCGAAGGTGATGATTATTTGCGGGCACACAATTTTCCTCTCCATAGACAGTTACTGCATGCACTGGAAATTCGTTTTCCACATCCTGTTACAAATGAAGAGACAGTGATTCGTGCTGAGGAAAATAATTTGCTGACAGAATTAAATCAAACCCTTTAAGAAATAAGATACTCATACAATTCAGGTAAAAATATGAACATTTTAGAAACAGTAAATTTCTGGGCTAAAAACCCTTATTTTGACCCAAAGACACGAGCAGAAGCAAAAATGCTTCTGGCTGATGACAAAGAAATTGAACGTGAAGATAGTTTCGGCAGTCTCCTGGAATTTGGTACGGGCGGCCTCAGAGGTATCATGGGTGTCGGCACAAATCGTATAAACCGTTACACAATACAAATGGCAACTGAAGGTGTTGCACGGATAATTGAAGGAAAGAAAAATGAATCCAGCGCAAAGGGTGTAGTCATCGGTTACGATTCCCGTCACCGCTCATTTGAATTTGCGCAAGTCAGCAGCGAAGTTTTAGCTGCACATGGAATCCCGGTATATTTGTTCCGCGAAATTGCACCAACGCCGCTTGTTTCCTGCGAACTTTTGCGTCGCAATGCTATTGCCGGAATTATTATTACTGCCAGCCACAATCCTCCGGAATACAATGGTTACAAGGTTTATTGGGAAAATGGAGGGCTGATTGTTCCTCCGGAAGACGGACAGATTATCGAAGAAGTCCGGAACATTACCCGTATTGATGCAATTCCAACAATTGCTTTTGAAAAGGCACTGCAGGAAGGGAAAGTTGAATGGATCGACAATGAGGCAGATGAATATTATTTGCAAACAGTTAGAAAATTAAGTCTGGGAGATCGTGAATATAATAAGAAATTGGGTGTGGTTTTCACTCCACTTCACGGTACAGGTGGACGGTTGGTTCCCGAATTGCTGCGTCAACAGGGGTTTGAAAATGTTAAAGTTGTTGCTGAACAAATGCTTCCGGATGGAGATTTTAGCACAGTTGCTTCACCCAATCCTGAAGAAATAAAATCCTTTGAAATGGCACAGTCCTCAGCATCTGCTGGTGATGAACTTATCCTCGCTAATGATCCGGATGCTGATCGACTTGGTGTAATGGTGCGAGATGCTGCGAAAAATTGGCATTGGTTATCAGGTAACCAAATTGGAGTTCTGATTCTGGATTTCATCCTTTCTGCTTTAAAACAGCAAAATCGCTTGCCTGAAAAAGGAGTTGTGATAACAACTGTCGTAACTTCACCTCTTGTTTCAAAAATGGCCAGAGAAAACGGCTTGCATATAATTGAAGTTTTAACAGGTTTTAAATGGATTCGACAAGCAGCTTTGCGTTTTGAAAAAGAACAGGGAGGAAAGTTTATTTTTGGTATGGAAGAGAGTCACGGTTTTTTAATGGGAAGCCATTCCGGCGATAAGGACGGAATTTGGGCATCAATGGCTTTTGCTGAAATGGCCGCTGCACTAAAGCAAATGAAGCTGACACCAATTGATAGACTAAATCAGATTTATCAGCAATACGGGATGCATCTGGACGCTCTCAGGGCACAAACATTCAAAGGTGCAAAAGGGATGGCGAAAATTCAGCAAATTATGCGGGAGCTGCGCAACTCACCGCCAAATACTGTAGCAGGACAAGCTGTGGTTAAAATAACAGATTATTTGGAAAACAAAATAATTTACGCAAATGAAACCAGACCCGGTCCAGGATTGCCGCAGTCAAATGTTATTTCACTCGAAATGGCTGATAATTCCAGAATAATTGCGCGTCCTTCCGGAACCGAACCAAAAATTAAATATTACTTTAATTTGTATGGAAAAGATTCTGAACAGTTACAGGACCGTCTTGCTGCTATTCAGGCAGACTTTATCAGTGACTAATAAACAGTAATCGATGAGCAGTAATCCATTGTCAATTATTCGCAAACTAGCAATTGCTTTGCTACTCGGTGGACTGTCGTCCACTCCTTTGCTGGGACAGAGTCTGTTTGTAGAACAGGCAGAGTCAACGGTTGTTATTCAACGGGACAATCTGGTGCGGGCCAAAACTAAAGCGCTGAAAGAAGCAAAAGCACAAGTAATCCTGCAGGCAGTCTCCAGGTTTCTTGACTTCAATGACACTGTTACACTGAAACCGCTTTTGCTGAAACATTTTTTGGAACAACCGGATGATTTTATTGAATCTATTCGAGTAATCGGTGAAGGAAATACTTCAGACCTGACTGAATTCACCATAAAGATAGAAACGCAGATATATCGTTCACGTTTACTGTCAGTATTTCGTAAACTGGGACTGCCAACTCAAGAAGAACGGATTCCATTCCGTGATGTTTTTCTGATTTATGTTGCGGATAACGCCTTACGTCAGCAAAGAGTTTTGGCCCCGTTTTTAGAACAACTGCAAACAAGACTTAGACCTTACCGTATTCGCGCCAAAGTTATCGTCATTGAAGACCGGGATTTACCGATTGAAGCAGGACTGCAGGCTAGATTGGCTTTATTGCCCAACAAAACCACCGAAAATATTGACGGGACTGCTTTGGCATTACTTGAACTAAAACTAAGACTTTCCGCTCAACAGGAACAATCCCAAAAAGGAACCCTTAATGCTCAATTTATTTTTTGGTCTCAAAAGGACGAACTTGCTGAGTCTTCCAGAAGTGCAACCAGCACAACCGTAAAGCTATCTTATTTATCATGGCAGACTGAAGAGATTATTACTGCAATCCTTGACAGTTTATTGCTCCAATGGACTCCTGTTATTCAAAAAGCATTGGAGATGAATCAGGGAATCGGTACACAAGTAAAGATCAAATTTAGAGGTTTGCCAGGACCTATAGAAGAACAACTATTAGTTAAATCTTTATTTCAGAATAATCCCCGCTGGAAAAAACTGAGTTTGGACATAATTGCCAGCGATTATATATCTTATCAAGCACTTTTTTTAGGATTGCAAGAGAAAATTTTTAGGGAGTTTGTTGCACCGCAGAATGCGCCATTTGAAATTACTGCTGTATTTTGGGAAGACACTTTTTTAGTTGTGGATGTTAAATGGAAAGAAATCACCGAATCTCTGGAACCATTCCTTGACACAATGGTAGAAAGCGGATTAGCAGAACTGGATTCCGTAGAGGAAAACTTGCCGAAGCCAAACCTTCAAGTACCGTTACGTACATTCAAGCAAACCTACAACCTTCCTTTACCAAGCACAGTTTACGATCATATTCGACATCGTGGAGACAGTACATTATTCAGGATTGAGCCTCTCAACAACACGGAATCAAAGGAGACAAACAAAGTTACAAGCTTGTCCTGGTTCCGTATCGGCCCTACCAACCTACGACCGAAACTTACTTTATATGATCAAAACCGTAAACGAATTAAGTCTTACATGTTGCGAAAGAAGAAACAATTTTTGTTCAAATATAAAATACCTGAAGGGAAACAGGCATTTTATTTAAGAATATCTGACGAAGTCGGTTTCCTTAAAGATGTTGCCGGTAGCTACCAGTCTTTTCGTTATGTTTTGACTGTAAATTAAGTTTTGACAGAATTTTTAACAGTTGTTGTTTTGAGCTTTCGGACCTGCTTCATTTGTGCTTTGCTGATTCTGAACTTGAAAAATATATCGCCAATTGCTATTTCATCACCATCCTGAAGAAAACGTTGATCAATTCTCCGTCCGTTCACCAAAGTCGTTTCATGAGTAAGCAGGTTCTGAATCTTCCATGATTGTCCTACCCTATATATTTTTGCATGCCGTAAGGAAACCTCATTGCTGACAACAATTACATCATTGGAACTTGATGTTCCCAATGTATTCAAATTTCTGACTAAAGGAATTTCCTGCTGAATTCCCGCAATGGTCAGGATCGGTGTTCCTTTTTTAACAGGACCTTTTGGTATAACACCTGTGATTGGAAGCTGCAAATCCACACGTGTCTGGTGTTGAATTTTGCCATCCGGAACATCATTGTTACAATAAAGCAAAATCATTTCTCCAACATCCAAGACATCGTTATCACATAAAATTGTTCGATGGGAACGTCTCCGGTTGATCAGCAGCGCATTTTTGTAATTTTTATCTTCCAGTAAAAAAGTATTTTGATGTGGAGTTAAAATCACTCGATTTAAATTTGCAGACAAACGATATTTTTTGCTTGTTTGAATCTTTGCCAAAAACTCAAGTGTTTGAACTTCAGCTTTAAGCGGAATGAAAGGGCATTGTTCATTTAGATTGAGCAGCTTAAAACCAGGCCCGCTGGATGCGCTCAGCTTTGGTTTTCGCAGGTACCAAAGTACATATATAACCAAAAGCACAACTACAAATACTAACAGAGCCTCAACCAGATTCAATAAGGGATTTTCAGCAATCTTAAGGAAGTACGTTTCCGGGAACAAAAAGTCCGCAAACGAAGGGGGCGAGATTTCCTTTTTCAGCACATCGCCCGCAGCCAAGGCTTCGGCCGCGAGTAAAGATGTTGAATTGAGGACTCCAAGAAAAAAGAGGCCAACGCTATTCGCGCAGGCACGGAGACATCGATCTGTTTGAGAGAACATCAGATTTCATAGTACTGCAGCAGCGCTGTACCAATTTTGATGACATCTCCTTTTTTCATGGATTGTTGTTGATCGACCAAACGATAGTTCACCAGGACTTCACTACCTGCGTCTGTATTCTCAATAAAGACTTGTTCGTCTTTTTTGAAAATATGCGCGTGTAAGTCACACACTTCTGCATAACCTTTTAAAATGAAATCATTCTTTGAACCATAACCTAAAGTGAATTTATTTTGATCAAGTAAAAAAATTTGGCCTTCTTGCTTGCCTGTTAAGACTCTCAAAGCAGAAGAAGTTACACGATTTTCTTTCAGTCCAATAAGTAAAGGGATGCTGAAACCGGCAAGAATCAACCCGTAAAGGTGTTCAGGACCGCTCATCTGGTACAGCAGCAATAATTCAAAAATTCCACCACCGATTACTCCCCCAATTCCTCCACTAATTATGCGTGGCCATAATAAACCGGAATGATAGTGAAACAACTCGGTGGTTCCTACAATAAATAATCCTAAAAGTATCCAACTTGTCAAACGGCTTAGTATGGGGGATAACTGCCATGTTTGGAGAACATGACCAAAACCAAAGCAGAATAAGCCTATAATCGTGCCCGTCAAAGCGCCAAAAAACATTTTGGATAATATGAGTACCAAGTCATGATGGTACCAAAGTGAAGCTCTTGCCTGTAGAATCATACCTAACCCAAGGCCGATTAAGGCCCCTTCATAAATAAAATTATTCAGCCAAGCAGTGTCCATCCCTACAAATCCAGTAGTGGAAAGAGCATCAAACACGTGAAACCCGCTTTGTATTAACGCCCAGCTAAAGAGGCCTCCCAGAAGACCCAACATGGAATAATACAAGGTGCGCATTGATTTCATAAAAACCAAACTATTGAAACAATACTGTTAGAGCAGCCAATTCAAACTACAGGAACTTACTGCTCTTCTTTAAAAATATGGAAACGAAGTCAGAAGCTGACAGGCAGGAACTTTCTGGTTGGTACTTGTGTAATTGAAAATTCGCAGAAGTCAACTTATCACCACTCAGCTTTTCGACTTCAGAAGGTAAGGATAATGTGAACGAAATAGAACCACAAGTTTTTTTATTGTCGAGGTCTATTTGCCCCGCGTCTTCTTAGAAAAGTAGGAATATCTAAATTTTGAAAAAATGCCGGATTTTCAGTTTGATTAGCCCAATCGGGAATCAACGGACTTGTCTCAACTGTGCTGGTTTCGGTTTCAAGAATTTTTTCGGTAAGAATATCCGCATACGATGGGGTGTTCGGAAAAGTTTTTTCATCAGCATTCAGTTTAGTTGTCTCTGCATTTGAACCATGTATTGAGTATGTTGCTGCATCAATCAAGTCTGATGAAGAAATGTCTCTCGGCAAATCTTCAAATGCTCCATTTTCATCTTCATCTAGACCAGTAATATTTGAATCTTCTTCCGAAGCCAATTCATTTGTAAATAAAACTGTCGTTTCCAACTTTGTTTCATCACTTTCAATGGAATTATTTATTGATTCATCTATGGATTCCATCTCACCCTGTGTGTTAATATCTTGATCCTCCTGGTTGGCAGAAAGAACAGAAATTTCCTGACTCAAAAATTCTTCCTGCTCACCAAAAGCTGATTCTTCACCAGAATCTTCCGGATGCTCCGGAAAAACTACAAAGCTGGTTCTGGTCTCTGTTCCATTAAGAGATTCAAGATCTTTTACTGCTGGAGTTGTACCCTCATTAAAATCCATTGTAACGTCAGATTCAGCTGAACTGCTGGCCGCAATTTCAAGTTTAACCTCAGATTTTCTTTCATCAGTTTTTGAATTTAAATTGGAATGCTCCTTTGTTCCTGCAAGCACATCAAACGGTTTAGCAGGCAAATTTGGTACAGAGATTTTTACAGAATCTTCATCGTGTTCATCAAAACCGGTTGCAATGACAGTTATCATCATTTGGTCGTCAAAATCAGGATTGATTGCCGCCCCCCAAATTATTTCTGCATCTTTGTGCCCGTGTTCCTTGATGAATGTTGAAGCTTCATCAACCTCCTGCATTCCCATTGACACTCCTCCCACGACATTGATTAAAATGCCACGTGCCCCATCAATCCTGTTGTCGTTTAATAGAGGACTGTGAAGAGCCTGTTCTGCTGCATGTCTTGCTCTATTTTCTCCAGAGGCAATTCCGGTACCCATTACAGCCTTTCCTTTATTTGCCATTACAGTCCGGACATCCGCAAAATCTAAATTAACCAGGCCATCTCTGGTTATCAGGTCTGATATTCCTTGAACTCCCTGTCGCAATACATCGTCCGCATACCCAAAGGCCTCTGTCATAGGAGTCCGTCTGTTGATGATACTGAACAAGTTTTCGTTTGGAACAACAATTAATGTATCAACATGATCTCTCAATTCAATCACTCCCACATTTGCCACCTTTCGCCGTCGTTTTGCTTCAAAATTGAAAGGTAAGGTCACAACACCAACAGTGAGGGCTTTCAGGTCCTGTGCAACTTGAGCTACGATTGGGGTACCACCCGTACCGGTTCCACCACCCATACCTGCAGCAAGAAAAACCATGTCCGCACCTTGCAGGGAATCCCTTATTTGATCAATACTTTCCAAGGCGGCATTGCGACCAATTTCCGGTTTAGCACCTGCGCCCAATCCTCGTGAACATTTACTGCCGATCTGCAGTTTTTGAGGAGCCATGGATTTACGTAAATCCTGTAAGTCTGTATTTGCCACAATGAAATCAACACCTAGTACACCCGACTGAATCATGCGATTTACGGCATTTCCTCCGCCTCCCCCAACTCCGACAACTTTGATGTTTGGAGTATCGTCACGAACAGGTTGAATATCAGAAAAATTTAGCATTTTGTCTCCATTTGTTGGTTCGAGAAAATCGGGTTTGGTCTTGAGCAAACATTTTAAAACTAAAAGAAATCTTGCATCCAATCTTTCATTCGTCTGGACACCTTATGAAATAAATTCGTATCATCACCTACAAAATTCAGTTTACCCTGATTACTGGTGATTCCATAACGTACAAGTCCTACACTGGTTGCATATTTAGGAGAGTAAATCATTTCTCGCAAACCAGAAATATTTTCCGGATATCCCACCCGAACAGGCAAATTCAAGACCTTGGAAGCAAGTCGATCTGCACCGGACATGATACAGGTGCCGCCGGTAATAACCACGCCTGAAGCCATCAATGTGTGAAAATGCGTTTTTTCAATTTCATGAGCAATCAATTCAAATATTTCCCTGAAACGATCCTCGATAATACTGGAGAGTACTCGCTTTTGCATGGTACGGTTATTTCGCCCTCCTACACTTGGAACGTCGATCATTTCATCTTCTTCCACCATACTGGCCATCGCCACACCAAACTTATGTTTAATTTCCTCTGCTTCTCGCAAAGGTGCACCCAGGCCTATCGCAATATCGTGTGTCAAATGATTTCCACCCAGGGCCAATACCGCCGTATGGACAATGCTTCCTTCTGAATAAATTGTGACATCCGTTGTACCTCCGCCTATGTCAACCAGTACTACTCCCACCTCCTGCTCGTCAGGGCTGAGGACTGCCTGACTTGAAGACAAAGGTTCCAAAACAATGTCCTCAACATCAAGTCCTGACTGGTTACAGCATTTAATAATATTTTGTGCTGACGTAACTGAACCGGTCACAATATGTACATTTACCTCTAAACGCGCGGCTGCCATACCGAGTGGATTTTGCACGCCATCCTGATCATCCACAATGAATTCTTGAGGAAGGATGTGTAATACTTCCCTATCATTCGGAATCAAAACTTGAGCTGCGTCTATTACACGGCGAATGTCTTCTTCAGTAACTATTCGGTTATGATAAACCGTGACCATCCCCCGGCTGTTTTGACCCCTGATATGATGTCCGGCAATTCCGGCATAAACCGAGCGAATCTGGGCGCCGCACATTAATTCACATTCTTCAACTGCCTTTTTAATTGCCTTAACGGTCTTTTCTATGTTGACAACAACACCCTTGCGCAAACCTTCTGATTTTGCCGTGCCGACACCAACTACATTCAATTCTTCAACGTCATCACCTTCAACTGCAATTGCACATATTTTTGTAGTACCAATATCAAGCCCTACTATCAAATTATTACTCTTAGTGTTCGATGGCATCCATGCTCCTCGTCCAATAAATTCCTGTTCTAATTGCAGTTTTTGTTAAAATATAAAACGAACCCTTGGTCGGGTGCAATTTACTGTCCATGTTAAAATTGCATTCCAGCAGGTTGGGAAATATTATCACAGAAGAAAAGTTCTTCAAGAATTATAAGGGACATTTGACGCAGTAATGAAAAAATAATTTTAAAATTAATAAAATGATTACAATAACTTACCTTGAAAACGCGCAAGTTGTTTGATCAATTCTCCTGTTTTTTCCGATTGAACATGGTGCGTTTTTTAAGCGATATGGCCCGCAAAAATAACCTGCATCTTCCAAACTGGTACTTATTTCTTCAAGTGGAGCTGTACGTCCATCATTGTTCAAGGGGTAAATTTTACCCAACAAAACCATGAATCGATTTGTTTTACTGGCAGTTACAGCACGGCAGACTCTTTGAAGCTCAAGACGTTCCCCCATGGGGTAGACATATCTTCGCTCCTGAGTGCATCCTGTCAGTGTTAGGAGAAAAAACCCGGCTACACCTCTCAACAGAAATTTCATTGAAACAGTATATACCCATTCAATTAAGAATGGTAGGATTTATTTAAAAAAAATTAAAAAAAATTATTGGGGAAATAAAAGCAATTATTTCAATTGAATAACTGCCTTACTTTATTCAGGTTTTGTGAGGAGCAAACAGCAACGACCCGATTTTGCGGTTGAATTTCAGTTGTACCTACTGCGACTTTCCAAACTCCATCTTGCTCTACTCCACCGATCAAAATGTTATGCTGCCTGAAGTAGCTCGCTAATTTTTTCAGCGGTTTGCGTACAATATTCGAGTTTGATGTTGCAATCAGTTCAACTACTTCCGCATCTACTCCATGTAGATGCGCCACTGATAACAGCTCATTGCGACGAACGAATTTGAGAATCTCGTTGGCCGCGGAAATTTTTGCGTTAAGGGCTATGTCCAAACCGATTGTGGAAGCTAAAACCAGATAATCTTCCTTGTTGACCAATGCAATCGTCTTTCCATGAATACCCTGCTGATCACGGTTATTTCGATTCATCAAATGCTTAGCCAGAAGGCAGCTGATTATGTTTGTTTCGTTATCTCCAGTTGTTGCAATGAAAGATTCTGTGGTATCAAGTCCGGACATAACAAGTAAATTTGCGTCTGTACCATCCCCATGAATTACCTCAGTATTTTTCAATTCAGTGGCAAGCTCTTCTGCACGTTCCGGATTTTTTTCAATTAGTTTAATCTCTACTTCTCTTTCCAACAGTTGGGCGACTCTTTTTCCTACCAAACCACCACCAAGAATCATCATATGTTCAATTGTTTTATGCTCTATTTTCATCATATCCATCAGCGGCATCATATCCTCCGTACGTGCCATGATGAAAACCTGATCGAGTGGTCGTATCTGTTCATCAGCCTGTGGAATTATCGTCGAAATTCCGCGTGCAATCGCCATAACCCTGAAATTGTATTCTGCATGTGTTGCTGAAAGCTCTTTTGGTGTTTTAAACAGTACAGGGGAATCTTCATTAATTCGCATGGCAAGCACGCGCATATTTCCTTCACCAACAGGTGTGAGATCGTTGCATGACGCGCGCTGCACCAGTCGAAAAATCTCCTGTGCTACCAACTCTTCCGGATGTACTATTAAATCGATTTTCAAGTCTTCCGGAGATAAGATGCTTCCATCTACTAAATCAATGGAGCGTGCCCGTACAATTTTACGCTCAATGCCAAATCTGTCCGCAATTAAAGCAGACAGCATATTGGTGGAATCTTCGTTTGTGGTAGCAATTATCAGTTCCATATCCTGTGCATGAGCCTCTCTCCAGCTTGAAAGCTGCATGGCATTGCCGCATATTAGGCGGGCATCAAGGGACTCCGCCGCTTTACCCAGCAGTTCAGCATCAGATTCAATAACGGTTACAGGATAACCTTCATGTACCAAACGCTGAGCAAGGTGCATCCCCACTCCACCAATTCCGAGGATGAGTGTATTTTCGTCTTGAGACATAATCAGATAGTTAATTCGTACTGTTGAACGCGGGACCTGTTATGCAGAGGATTTTTTGTTGAAAGGTCAATTTCATAAAAGTCATCGGATTGAGAAACAGAATTAATTCCATATATTTCATCCGGAAATTGAGCTTCTTCCAGACAGTGTCTGATTGCGTTTGCAATCCATTTTTCAATTTTCAACACCACAATTTTTTTACGAAGTCGTCCCTGATCGTCACGATTAAGGACGCTTGGTATTGTGTTGCTGGTTATGAATTGGTTCAGGTGAGGCGAGTTTAAGTTTTCGCGGGCTTCCGCAGAGATAGTGGTATGAGTACTGTAGAAAAATATATTTGCAGGGCGGCAGTGTTCTGATTCTGCGATTGCACTGATATTTGCAGCAATTGTACCCCCTGTTCGTACCATGTCATCAAGAATAAAAATATCACGGCCTTTTAACATCTCAACATCATCACTCAAATCAACTGTTACGTCACGCTGTCCATGCCGCGTTTTTCTGAAAGTCACAATCACTGAATTATGAAGTCCGGTAAATTCTCTCACACGGCTGACAAAATCAGCCGCGCCATCGTCAGGTGCGACAAATCCGACATGTTCGCCATAATTCCACAGTCTAACCAGCCCGGAACGGAGGATATAGTTTGCAATGAGTGGTGAAATATCTAAATTCAGAAAAGATGGAATATTGCGTGAATTTCCTCCAGGAAAGACTTTTTCATATGTTTTAAGCATCACATCGGGTTTGTGGTTGTGAACTGTCATCACAGAATCAACACCGGATGTTTTCAGCAGTTGAGCATACATTTCCGAAGAACATGGCTGTCCCACGAATTTTTCACGTGAAGCAAAATCGGAAACTTGTGGATGGTCCAGAGTTCTGGGGCCGCGATCCTGGGCTGAGTAAAATAAATCCGGCTCAACCAAAGCAACAAATTCTGCTCCGTTTTCCTTTGCTGCGGAAGCAATCAAGTAATTCCGCATCGCCAACTCGTCACGTGAATGGTGCGCAGAGTGTGTGGAAACTATGTAAACTGATTTGCCCTTAAGTCCATGCCCAAGTGTTTCCTCTGTTACATGGTCCTGCAGAAATCTTGGACAAAACTCATTGTTGATAAATGTTTTAAGAGCGATTATATCAGAAATGTCAATTTTCTGTGAGTGAGCATAGCCGACTCCTAGAGCAAAAGAAGCGTCACTGACGTTAGAGACAATGATATGATTGTTCACAAATCTTGATTAATTAAAGATTTATCTGCTGTTATTTGCATATTCTTCAGTAAGCAATCGCGAACAGTACCTCTTGTGCGGAGGGAGCGCCGGTTACCATACATTTTCCTGCTCCGGACTTTTCAAGTGGAATACAACGAATGGTAGCCTTTGTATCCTGCTTGATCTTTGTTTCAACTTCTTTTGAACCGTCCCAGTGAGCATATATGAATCCGCCTTCATTGTTAATAATTTCCTTAAATTCTCCAAATCCTGCGACGGTGCGTGTATTAGACTTCCTGTAGTCCAGGGCTCGCTGGAATAAGCTGTCTTGAATATTATCTAACAACTCTACGACACGTTGAGTTATGTTTTCAAGTGAGACTTCATTTTTTTCGCGTATATCACGTCGCGCAACCATTGCAGATTGTTTTTTAACATCTCTTGGGCCAACCTCAATCCTCACAGGAACTCCCTGCTGAATCCAATGGAAAAACTTATCAGCAGGGCGCAGATTGTTACGTCGATCAATTTTTATTTGCAGCTCATCTATTTTTTCATAAAGTAGTTTTGCAATTGAATCTGCAAATTCAAGGGTTTCTCCGCGTTCCTGATCATTATTAAAAATAGGCACAATCACAACTTGAATGGGGGCAATTTTTGGCGGAATTATCAAACCGTCATCATCACTGTGCGTCATGATCAAACCACCGATCATACGAGTTGAAACACCCCAGCTGGTTGTCCATACATATTTTTGATTGTTGTTGCGGTCAAGATAATCAATGTCAAAAGCTTTTGCGAAATTTTGTCCTAAATTATGTGAAGTTCCTGACTGCAGGGCTTTTCCGTCCTGCATCATTGCTTCAATAGAATATGTCGCCAATGCTCCGGGAAATTTTTCTGCTTCTGATTTTAGTCCCTTAACCACGGGAATCGCCAAATATTCCTCCTGAAAAACACGGTATATTTCCAGCATCCGTAATGTTTCTTCCTGTGCCTCTTCAGCCGTTTCATGTGCAGTATGACCTTCCTGCCAGAGGAACTCCGATGTACGCAAAAATAATCGTGTACGCATTTCCCAGCGCAGCACATTGCACCACTGATTGATCAGCACCGGTAGATCACGGTAACTGTGAATCCACTGAGAATACATGTGACCGACAACTGTTTCAGATGTTGGCCGTATAATTAATGGTTCATCAAGTTTTTTCCCTCCTCCATGCGTAACAACGGCACATTCAGGGCTGAATCCCTCAACATGCTCGGCTTCGCGTTCCATAAAATGCTTTGGAATCAATAAAGGAAATGAGGCATTGACATGCCCTGTTTCTTTGAACATGCGGTCCAAACGGGCCTGCATGGCTTCCCAGATGGCATAGCCTGTGGGACGAATCACCATACAGCCTTTTACAGGAGCATAATCAGCAAGCTGCCCTGCTGCGATCACATCAAGATACCACTGAGAATAGTTTTCTTTGCGAGGTGTAATATTTTTTGCCATGAGGGCAGTAATCTTTTGGAAAAAACAGGGGCTTCAGTTCCAACACCTAACGTAGAAATGGTTTTGTCAACCTGAGTTGAAGATGTTGAATTGAGACTACAAAATTACAAACTTCTGTGCACAGATACAAGTTGTTTTTAGAATGTTGTAAAAAATATTTTCATGAAATTAAAAAGAAAAACGGAATCCTCATATCAAACTAATTACGGTGACATGATGTTTGACTATTTGCAGAATTAAATTTGTTGCCCCTTATTTAAATCTTCATGCTCAGCGTTCTTCCTTACGAAACGGAATAAGCAGTGCCGAAGGAGCTAGGGCATTTTTGGAAACCAACATCATGGCTACTATGGTCAGTACAAAGGGCATCATCAGGAAAACCTGATAAGGCAAATCAATGATACTGCTGGCTTGCAAGCGAAGCTGAAGGGCATCGATCAGCGCAAACAGCAGGGCTCCGGCGGCACTCTTCCAAGGCCCCCATTGCCCGAAGACAACCAGGGCGATGCAAATCCAACCGCGACCCGAAATCACACCGAATGTGAATGCATTAAACTGAACCATTACAAGAAAAGCACCCGCAATTCCCATCAATGCACCTGAAATGATAAGCCCTTGGTAACGCATTCCCGAGACGCTGACTCCAGCTGAGTCTGCTGCATGAGGATTTTCTCCAACCGTCCTCAGATTTAGACCCCATGGAGTTTGATACAAAAGAAAGGCCGCCAGAGGAACTACTGCAAAGGCCAGATAGGTCAATGCCGTCTGCTCAAAAAGAATTGGGCCAATCAATGGAATATCCTTGAGTATTGGAATCCCAACTGGTTTAAATGCTTCAATATTTGGAAGAGTTGAAGGCTGGCCGAAGATGAGCCGATAGAAAAAGAAAGCAAACCCTGTGGAAAGCATAGTGATTCCAATTCCAGACACATGCTGGCTCAGTCCCATGCTGACTGTCAGAAAGCCCATCAATGCTGCCATCAACATTCCTGTGAGCATAGCAGCCAGGATTCCCAACCAGAGACTGTTGGTAAAATAAGCAGTGGAAAAACCTGTCATTGCTCCAAACAGCATAATTCCCTCAATGCCAAGATTGAGTACCCCCGATCGTTCCGCAAAAAGTTCGCCTATCGTCGCAAATACAAAAGGAGTGGCAATTCTGATTATTGCCGTAAAAAATCCTACCTGGAAAATCTGTGAAATAATTTCTTCCATGATTCAGTCCGGAGTAGAAAGCGTTCTTAATCGGTAAGTAGTAAACAACTGAGCAATCAGCATCGTTACCAGAGCTGTGCCCTGTATGACATCAGCGAGGAAAACAGGCACACCTGTAGCTCGGGACATAGCTTCTGCACCAGTCACCACAACGGCAAAAAACAATGCCGCTGGCACCACCCCAATCGGATTGAGCCTGGCAAGCATCGCAATGACAATACCTGTATAACCATATCCGGGAGAGATACCGGACATCACCTGAAAGTGAAGTCCTCCGACCTCACCTGCTCCCGCAAGTCCAGCAAGTGCGCCGGAGATCAAAGCAGTATAAATCAGAATTCTGGTAATGGGAATTCCTCCGTAGGCTGACGCCGATGGGTTTTCTCCTACGACATTGATTGAAAATCCCAGAGTGGTCCTTCGAATAAACCACCAGACCATTGGCGCTGCCAGCAAAGAGAGCAGTACACCAAGATGCAAACGGGTAGCGTGCAAAAGAATAGGAAATTCTGCATCCATGCGAATGTCCGGCGAGTCAGGATAACCGCTCAGTGGATCCTTCCACGGGCCGTCCAGAAGTGCGGTCATAACGTAGAACATAACGAAATTAAGCAGCAGTGTCGTGACCACATCATCCACCTTGAAGCGTGTACGTAGAATTGCAGGCAGCATGGCCCATCCTGCGCCTGCCAGTGCAGACGCAGCAATCATCAATGGTACCAGCGAAAACGAAGGCAGGGATTCAATTCCTCCTATATAAGCCGCACCCATTGCTCCTGCGAGCAGTTGCCCTTCCGCTCCTATATTCCAGAATTTTGCACGAAAAGCGACCGCAACTGCCAGTCCAGTGAAGATCAGGGGGGCAGCCTTGACAAAAGTCTCAACCAGATTGAAGCGGCTGGATACAGCGCTGAGGAAAAGTTCCGAGTAGGCATGAAAAACATTCGCTCCTGCAAGAACCACAAGTCCACTGCAAAGCAGTAGTGTAGCTATAACCGCCGCCAAAGGAAGAACAATGTTGAGCCAGACCGGTGTCTGCTCTCTGAGTTCGAGTCGAAATGACATAATAACTGATTTATAAATTCATCATTGTTTCTGCTCCAACAGTGGCACCTGCCATCAGCAGTCCAATTTCCTCTACTGATGCATCATTAATTTTTCTCTCTCCTGCAATTTTACCTTCGTACATCACAACAATGCGGTCCGACAATGCAAACAGTTCTTCCAGATCCTCTGTGATGAGTATGATTGCCGCACCTTTCTCACGTAAAGAAAGAAACTGTCGATGGACAAATTCCGCAGCCGCCACATCCAGTCCACGTGTCGGTTGAGATGCCAGCAAAACATCTGGTTCAAAGGCCAACTCACGTGCCAGCAAGACTTTCTGAAGGTTTCCTCCTGAAAGAGTTCCTGTTTTCACTTCCGGATCTTTCGCCTGGATAGTAAAGCGCTTAATCATCTCACTGGTAAAGGAAAGGATTTTGTTTCTTCGCAAAACTCCAAAACGGCTGAAAAGGGGATGCCTGATCCATGGCAGAACCATGGATACAAAAAGGGGGAGACTGGTCACCAATCCCGTTGTCATTCTATCTTCCGGGATGCGTCCGATTTTCAATTTTTGCATGAACCTTGGACTCGTTTTGGAAATAATTACACCTTTCACTTCAATGCTTCCTTCTGATGGAGAAAGCACTCCTGCAATAATATCCGCAAGTTCCTTCTGACCATTCCCTGAAACTCCGGCTACACCAAGTATTTCTCCTCCCTGCACACTCAGGTTTATCCCTTTCAACTGTTGATGTGTAGAACTTCCTGTTTTGATTGCTGAAAGCCTGAGTAATGTTTCTCCCAGTTCGGATGATGTTTTCTTTGGCGGATTCAGTTCATGACCACACATCAAGCGGGCAAGATCACTTTCTGTTACCTCCTTCGTATCTTCCACAACTGCAGACACGGAACCTGCACGCATTACCAGCACCCGATTGGTAACAGCCCTGACTTCATGCAGTTTGTGGCTGATAAAAATGATGCCCATCCCTCCTTCTGCAAGAGCACGAAGTGCATCAAAAAGACCTTCTGCTTCCTTAGGCGTCAGAACCGCAGTCGGTTCATCTAGGATAAGAATCTTGGAGTCTCCGAAAAGGGCTTTGATGATTTCAAGCCGTTGCTGTTCGCCAATCGTAAGTTCAGAAACTCTTGCATCAGGATTCAGTTTTAATCCAAACTGCTGACCTATTTCCAAAAGACGTCTGCGGGCTCCGGAGAAATCCAGTCTTCCCATTCTGCCGGGTTCGCCTACCAATAAGTTTTCCAATACTGTGTGTCGGTGGACGAGATGGAAGTGCTGATGAACCATTCCTATCCCAAATCCAAGTGCGTCTGCAGTTGAATGGATAGTGATCTGTCTGCCCTGGATCATTATCTTTCCCTCATCGGCCTGATAGGTACCGAAC
>JYMV01026101.1_pt1 | contig 32247 bp, 27 predicted proteins | sample 338911 | NCBI WGS metagenome assembly JYMV01 (sample SAMN03354496, study PRJNA234377) | hydrothermal vent metagenome | biome: Deep sea; feature: Hydrothermal plumes at the Eastern Lau Spreading Center, Western Pacific Ocean; material: Seawater | place: Tonga | collected 2009 | depth 2000 m m
CTGTTTATGATCTCCTAGGAAACAAGGTAAGAACATTGATTGATAAGGATCAGGCTGCAGGTACCTGGTCGATTTTATGGGATTCGAAAAATGAATCTGGTCTATCCGTTGCTGCAGGAATTTATTTTTTTAATATAAGAATTGGTCACTTTTACAATACAAAAAAAGCTGTCCTGCTGAAATAATAATTCAGTCCGCATACCAGACTTGAATACATGAGTATTCAGTAATTAATTAATGTAGGAGATAAGTAGTTATGAAGAAAACATTGATATGCAGTCTGGGAATCCATGTGATCGCTCGATTTGCTAAGCAGGTATTTTTGCCGTTCATGATACTTGCCATGGACGGGGTTAAAGCTCAATACAATCCCTGCTATGATGAGATATACCTAGACCTGAAGGCTCAGGGTATTACCACTATGACAACGCGGGAATACCATTATTTTTCCAGAAAGGATGAAGAATGTGCCGAGTATAATACCTTTGATAAGCAGTATCGTGATCAACTGGATATGATGCAGGAAAAGCTGTTCAAACTGGCTGAAAAAGTAGATCGGATGGGTGAAGATATTGATCTTGGTGATGTTTACGGGATGGGGCGACTAAACGCAACCGATCCTGAACTACGGAGCCTGTCAATTATTCGAGCACGGGACGATGATATTCAGCGGGAGTTTAATAGTGTAATGGATCAATTGATTTTCCTTCGGACCGAACTCCAGAATGGAACCAAAGAAAATGATGAAGGCCCAGCCGACCTGGTCGTTAATTCCCTTACCGTTGTTGATATTGCTGATGGGGGTTATATCAAAACAATCAATAAGGAAGGTAGAAGCATGGTTCTAATAGGCAGACATCCGTCCGGCAGTGGCAGTGTGATAACTTATAACGCTAAGGGAAGTCCGGCAGTGAAGATTGGATCTAATGGTCATGAAGGCGGATATGTGGAGACTCGGGGAAATACTGGGAAAAAAGGTACACTCATCGGAACCGATAATGTTGGCATTAATACGGTTTCAGCTTATAATTCGCAGGGTGAGACTATTTTCATAGCTGGAGCAAATGGAAATGACCATGGGTATATAAAATCATTGAATTCCAGCGGGAATAATGTTGCCATTTTGGGATCAAAAAAAGATGGATCCGGATATATTTCAACCTATGAGAAATCAGGAAAGCGCACGTCATTGATTTCTGCAGACAGGAATGGAGATGGTATGCTGGGTTTATATGATCGAAATCAAAAACTGCAATGGAGCCAGAAAGCTATTCCAACTCCTAAACCGGATTAAAATAATGGGAAAAATCAAGGTTCAGGAAGGAATAACTAAAAAGGGGAATAATGATTCAATAGGATGATCCGCTGTATTTTTTTCATATTTTATTTTATAGCTGGTATCTATGGGCAAACGATTGACCAGCGAAAAAAACTATTGGACCTGTCTGAAGTTTATTTAAAGAAATCGCGATCCCAAAAAGACCAGGCGGATTCCATAGCCAGATTAAAGAACTGGCGTATTTATGGCGAAATGGCTACTGGAGAAGAATTTTGGCTAAAAAAGTTGGCTGTCAATGGCATGCCTCTTTATTATTATACTGAAAACCTGACCTCTGCCAGGTCCATCTCAACTGATCACGTTTGGCCCGGTGGTGAGAGCCAGTTATTCCTAAATGGAACTGGGATGATTGTTGGCGAGTGGGATGGAGGCCGGGTTCTCATTGAGCACCAGGAGTTCGAAGGCCGCGCTTTCCAGATTGATGAATATCCGGATTTAAGTGATCATGCCACTCACGTGGCAGGCACCATGATCGCTGCAGGTATCAATCAGCAAGCCCATGGTATGTCCAGTGCTGCCATTTTACAAGCCAATAGTTGGGATAATGATGATTCAGAGATGGCCGCGGCCGCGGCTGATGGAATGATACTTTCTAATCATTCATACGGGAGCAGAGGCGGCTGGCACTGGAACTCCTTCAGTGATGATATGTGGGTATGGTGGGGGGACACAGATGTGGATCCTATGGAAGATTATCATTTTGGCTTTTATGATGAACAGTCCCAGGAATGGGATGAGATTGCTTACAATGCCCCCCACTACCTGATCGTTCTTTCTGCCGGGAATGACCGCAATGACGGACCGAACCCAGATACGGAGCATTGGGCTTGGTCATCCTTGGAAAATGATTGGGTGCTCTCGACTGATACACGTAATCCTGATGGTCCCTGGGATTGTATTTCTTACCATAAAATAAGTAAAAATGTACTTACGGTAGGAGCGGTCAACGATCTCAATGATGGTTATAATGGTTCCGGCAGTGTCAATATTTCTTCTTTCAGTTCAGTGGGGCCGGTGGATGATGGCCGGATTAAACCGGATATCGTGGCAAATGGTGTAGGTTTATTGTCATCGGTCTCTTCATCCTTTGACGCCTATGATACATATTCCGGTACCTCAATGTCTGCCCCCAGTACTACCGGATCACTGACGCTGATTCAACAATGGTATCAAGAGCGGCAGGATACACTTTTGCTGGCTGCTACTCTTAAGGCTTTAGTAATCCACACTGCCGATGAGGCCGGAGAGCATGAAGGTCCTGATTATCGTTACGGCTGGGGGTTGATGAATACATCCCGCGCCGTAGATCTGATTTCACACCTGGGAAATGGTCACTTGATTCAGGAAATGGTATTGCTTGATGGCAGTAGTATTGAAATTCAAGTATACTCTAACGGTAGCCACCCGATAAGGGCTACGATATCGTGGACGGATATTCCGGGAATACCTCATCCTCCAAGTGTGAACCCGCCTGACATTATGCTGGTGAATGATCTGGATCTGCGGGTTATTCATGAAAGTGGAACTATGTACGATCCATATAAGCTTAACCCTTATTATCCCGACAATTCGGCAACCACAGGAGATAATATAGTGGATAATGTTGAACAGGTTCATGTGCCAAATCCAGAACCGGGAATGTATACGATCAGGATCACTCATAAAGGGTCAGTTGGGCTTGGTCAGCCACTGGGTCTTATAGTTTCCTATGATATCCCGGGCAACCAGATGATCCATGTTGCTTTTACTGGCGATGATTTGACTGCCGATGGATCAGAAGAAAATCCTTTCGGAAGTATCCAGGCCGCTATCGAAATGTCTCTTTCAGGCGATACAGTAATTATTCATCCTGGGATATATAATGAATCAATTCAGATAGAGTCCAGGGGGATTTTATTAGCATCTGATTTTTTGTTTAGTGGCGAGCACGCAGATATTGGGTCAACAAATATTGTTGGTGTGGCAGGCAATCCATCGATACACCTGAACCAGGCAGGCTACTCCACGCAAATACTGGGATTAACCATATCACATTCTGATGGTGAACCGGGTGTTGGGATTCACTGTGAATCCAGTTTTCCAACAATCCAAAACTGTAGGATAATAAATAATTTTGGCGATTCCTTTGGTGGTGGAATATATATACAGGAATCAGATATAACCTTTATGGATACGGAAATATGCCAGAATTCTGCTTCAGCAGGCGGTGGGATATATGCGGTGGAATCCAATATTGCATTAAATCAGGTATTACTTTCCAATAACCATTCCAGCTTAGATGGAGCAGCGTTATATATGATGCAAACAGATTTGGATCTTAACCAGGTTACCATTACAGAAAATGTGGCCGGAGACGATGCAGGAGCAATATATCTGCGTTACAGTTCAAGCGTATCAATATTAAATTCCATTTTATGGAATGATGAACCCCAGGAAATTGTATTCTCGCCTGTTGGTGGCGAAAATTTCGTTGGGATTTATTATTCCGATCTTGCTGGCGGTGTTTCGAACATACTATCCAATCAAAACGGTTACTCAACCTTCGGTTTGACTAATGTCATAAATCTTGATCCCATGTTTTGTCTTTTGGACAGCGTCGATTTTTCACTTAATTCAGGTTCGCCCTGTATCGGTTCTGGCGAGAATGGTTTAAACATGGGAGCCTATGGTATCGGTTGCGAGCTGGCAGGTGTTAAGAATCATTCCGGATTAGCGGAACAGTTCATGTTGTACCCTGCATTTCCTAATCCTTTCAATCCTGTAGTCACATTAGATCTGAACATTCCTATTGCGCACATTGGCCGCACAACAGTTCAAATCATAGATATTACAGGCCGTACCAGGGTGATTTTGTTAGATGAACAGGGACAATCTGGATATACATCTTTGGTTTGGAATGGCAGGGACGATCATGGAACCCCCGTTCCTGCCGGTGTATATTTTGTGTTTGCCCGTACAGGTTCAGTTGTCAGGACACAAAAGATATTATTGCTCAAATAACTTTATTAATCATCATGAAATATCACAATGAACTAACGAAAACAGTATTATTTAGGAGATAAAATGGAATTAAAAGCAGAGGTTCTTGAACAATATCGGAGAGAATGTTCATCAGAAGAATATCAGGAAATCAGGCAGTTGTATAAAGACCATTCCATAGCCGAAGAACAGCGAAATATTTTGGGCTTGCTGTCAACTCTCACAGAAGATTGCGTGTATACATTGCCCCAGGCTGGCCATAGTTGGGAAGGGCAGGAAGGTGCTGCCCAGTTTTATAATGAGCTATTAACTGCTTTTCCTGATATCGATTTTGAACTGGAGAATATAGTGATCGGACCCCAGGGTGTCTGCGAATTGGCCCGGGTGACAGGCACCCATCAGGGATCCTGGCTGGGTCGAGAAGCGGATGGACAAACCGTAGATTTCAAAGTAGTGATCTTTTTCCCTTGGGATCCTGAACATAAACTTTTCAAGGGTGAGATTATGTATATTGACCGTTATCATGAGCTAATGGAGAGAACTGAATGAAGACCATTGATCTTCGCAGTGATACAGTAACCCTGCCAGCTCAGTCTATGATGAATGCCATCGCGTCTGCGCAGCTTGGCGATGATGTATTTCAGGAAGATCCCACAACAAACGAGCTTGAATCCCTAGCAGCTGATACTATGGGCAAAGAAGCAGCCCTGTTGGTTCCCAGCGGTACCATGGCCAACCTTGTGGCAGTTCTATCTCATTGTGAGCGGGGCTCAGAAGTCATTCTTGGCGATCAGGCCCATACCTTCATGTATGAAGCCGGCGGTATTTCTGCCTTTGGCGGTATCCATTCCCGGCAGCTTCCGAATCAGCGGGATGGAACATTAAAACTGGAAGATGTGGAGAGTGCAATTCGCCAGGATAATGTTCATTTTCCTCCAACGAGATTAATCTGTCTGGAAAATACTCATAACCGCTGTTTCGGAATGCCCTTGACCGTCGGCTATACCAAAAGCGTGGCTCAACTGGCTGGGGATCATGGTATAGCAGTTCATGTAGATGGTGCCCGTATATTCAATGCCGCTGCAGCACTGAAAATCAATGTTAAGGAATTAGCTGAATCAGTGGATTCAGTATCATTTTGTTTATCAAAAGGGCTATCGGCGCCGGTGGGTTCCCTGGTGTGCGGTTCTGCAGAGTTTGTCGCTCAGGCACGCCGGAACCGAAAGGCACTGGGAGGTGGAATGCGCCAGGCGGGGATCATTGCTGCCGCCGGTATAGAAGCGTTGAAGACAATGGTTGATAGAATAAGCGATGATCACCGAAATGCCAAAATACTGGCAGATGGAATCGCCGAGATTGATGGATTAAGTATTGACATCGACACCGTAAAAACGAATATAGTTTATTTTTCCTTAAAGCGACTTGAAATAGCAGGAGAAGTGCTGGTGAACAGAATGTCCGAGCTCGGAATACACTTTTTTGAGCTCAGTCCTCATACCTATCGGCTGGTGACCCATGCGGATGTTGATGAAAATGACATGGATGAGGCGCTGAAGGTATTTAAAAAAGTGATGGCAGATTTATAGATGTTCCAACAAAAAATACTAATATCTGTAATCCGTTCAATTGGAATATTATTTCTTTTTATCAATTCCAGTTACGCTGACGATAAAGCTTTTTTCCCGGGGACAATCTTTGATATTGATGGCGAAATAATATCCATCGATAAATTAGCTGAAGATAGAACAATCTGCGTGATCACTGTAAAAGCAACCTGGTGTCCAGTGTGTCGGGAGCAATTGATTAGGATTCGGGACCAATTGGCGGATTTTAGGCGCTGTAATCTGACCTTTCTTGTTCTGGTCCCTGGTGGACCGGAAGCGATCAAGCTGTTGCAGGAAAAAACACGTTTCCCTTTCCCTTTTATCCAGGATAAAGAGTTGCGAATTGCTGGCCGCTATGCCCTCGATCGTCCACCGGCAGAGATCTTTCCTGCCATATTTATCCTGAACCAGGACCGTTCACTGCGCTGGATGCATCGTGGTCGGGCACCGGATTATTACAGTGATCAGGCTCTGAGCGACTACTTGGACTGCACTAACTGGATCTGACGCAGAAGCTGCATCATTTATTGACCTTATCTGCCTTCAGTGGGTAAATTTCGTGCTGTCAAAAATAGTGGAGTCTATTATGAACAGAATCTTATCTGTATTAGTTATTTCTATCTTTATGATCATGTCCACAACTTCAATGACAGCCAACTTTATTCCCGCAGATTCTAAGGAAAAATCTGTAGAAGTTGTAAAAGGTGATATTGTACTCTGTGCTCATTGCGGTGAAATTAAAGGAAGTGCCAATTGCTGCAATAAAGAGGCCAAGCGTTGCGGCAACTGAAGCTTTCTGTGCGCCCGTCTGTTGGTCCCTTTGCCAGAAAAGCCGGACTAAATCTTGATCTTTACTTTTAAACAAGAATCGTTTTCGGGCAAACTTGCACTCGTTCGGGAAATTTTTTGTTGCGCTGGGTTTGATGATTGCCGTGTTTGGGGTTATTTTGATCTACTTTAATGATAAACTGTCATGGATCGGTCATCTCCCGGGAGACATCCGCATCAGGAAAGGAAATTTCCAGTTTTATATGCCTATCACTACCATGGTAATACTGAATATTTTATTATTTATGGTCTTTCGTTTATTCCAGCGATGAAATGGTGTCTCTATATCATTTTGATTATCTCGTCTATAGCATGCCAGCCGGTAGGTAATTACGAAACACTGAGAATGGTTATGGTTGAAGATCAGATCATGGAACGGGGGATCAAGGATCCCCGAGTGCTGGATATCATGAAAGCGGTTCCCAGACATGAGTTTGTACCAGATGCGTATCGCAAGTCCGCCTATGAAGATGGGCCCTTGCCCATTGGGTATGGCCAGACTATAAGCCAGCCATTTATTGTGGCATTCATGACCGAACACCTACAGGTGGAGCCTACCCATAAAGTATTGGAGATTGGAACCGGTTCCGGTTACCAGGCGGCTGTATTGGGTCGATTGGCCGATCATGTTTATACGATCGAGATAGTAACTGAACTGGCCAGGGATTCAAAATCGCGGTTGAAAGCCATGGGTTATAACAATGTGACGGTCTTAGCTGGTGATGGCTATAAAGGGTGGCCGGAAGAAGCCCCTTTCGACCGCATCATAGTGACCGCTGCCCCTGAAGAGATACCGCAAAAATTAGTGGATCAGTTAAAAACTGGTGGCCGAATGGTAGTCCCGGTAGGAAAGCAGTTCGGGATTCAGTACATCTGGGTCATAACCAAACAGAAAGATGGAACTGTAATAAAAGATAAAGTACTGCCGGTCCGGTTTGTCCCCATGGTCAAGGGGAAATAATTTAACTTTACACTCCAACCCTTGTCTAACGGCACTATGAAAAAAACAATTATCATCCTGCTTGTTGTCTTCACAGCCGTATTTCCTAAAAACCTGTCTCTGGAATCCCGTTTCAACTCGCCCGCCCGGGAGCTCATGGACGTGGAACTCTTTGGCGATATCATGATGATCCCCGGAAACCTGGAAGGGTATGACTTTTTTGATATTTCTGATCCGGCGAATCCGGTCCATATCTCAAATATTGAAATACCTATGGGCAACCGTGCCCTGTCCGGGTTCTGGGTAAAAGCAAAAGAAAATGTGGCCTATTTTTCCAGTAGAACACGGGGGAACGGTTCGGCCATTGTCAATTTTAGTAATCCATCCAATCCGGTGCATATCGGTTCTCTTTCCCTGGATGGAGCCAATGTGAATAATCCATCGTTGGAAGGGATGGATATTTTTGGGGACCTGCTTGCTGTGGCAGCTCATGAGGACGGGTTATTCATGTTTGACATTGAGGATCCAGAGAACCCGGACTTGAATTATATGTTCGAATGCGGGAACGCCTGGGATGTGGCGTTTATTGATTCCAATCATATTGCCATCGGGAATGGCGAATATGGCCTGATCCTCCTGGAAATATCCTGCCCTATTGATCCCTGCATTCAGACCACTATCGAAACAGAGGGAGCCGTAAAAGATGTAGAGAGCCAGGATAGTTTACTTTATGTTGCTGAGGGGTCAGCCGGGGTCGCCTTGTATAATATTTCTGATCTGGAAAACCCGATCCATCTGGACCAATATGACACGGAAGGCTTCGCTAATAAAATTGCCCTTTTTGGCGGAAATAAAGTTGCCGTTTCCGATTGGGAGGATGTAAAGGTCTTGGAATGGACCGGGACGGAACTGGAACTGGTGGGATATAAAAAAACCGGAAAACGGACCATGGCCATTGCCGCCAGGGACAGTGTGATCTATTCCGCCGAATGGCAGCATCTCCAGACCTTCACTTTCGGCGAAATTAATGATGCGGATTTGGATATCAGTTCCTGGGATATTGCGTTTCCTGCTTTGGAAATGGGCCAAAGTGATACCTTTGGTCTTTTGATTGAAAATAATGGACAATACCCGCTGGGCTTTACAAATCCTTTTTTAAACCATAGTGATTTCCAGGCTGCGAATTTCCCGGAATATATGGATATGGGTGAGACAGTTTTAGCAGAGGTTATTTACACACGGTCCAACCAAAATGCATCCGGCGTCATGCAAATTTCTTCCAATGATCCCGATGAACCGGAGATTGCAATTCAGTTAGTAGGAAATTATGAAGGGGGAATTGTTGGCATCGAGGCACCGGATTTTTCCCTGCCCATCGTGACCAATGGAACAGGGACATTCACCCTTAGCGACCATACAGGTCAGATCGTAGTTATCGCATTTTTCGCGCCCGGGTGACCGGTCTGCAGTCCGGAGTTGTCGGACTTTGAAACTGCTATCTGGCAATCCTTTCCCCAGGACAGTGTCCTTATATTGGGCATCACCGCCGTGAGCCAGAACCAGATCAACCAGTTTGTGGACGAGAATGGGATCACCTACCCAATTTTGCAGGATGAACAATCAAGCGGTGGCAGTGGACCTGCCGGATTTGGCGGCGAGACCTACGACGATTATTACATTCCGAACCAGGGATCGCCCTATCCCCGGGATTTCATTGTAGATCAAAATGGTATCCTGGCCTATGCCAATAATGAGATTGATACGGAATATATGATCTATATTATTGAAGATCTGTTGGCAGGTGAGTCATTACAAATGGATGAATTAAAAATCATCCCGGATCAAATAACCATTTATCCGGCCTATCCCAACCCGTTCAATCCTGTGACAACAATCCGGTTTGATATTCCTAATGTAGAAACGTTGAGCGCAGCGTCTCTGCATGTATTCGATTTAAACGGACGGATGGTGGAAACACTGGTCGAAGGTGTTAAAGAGCCTGGGATACACGAGATCCAATGGAATGCAGGACATAACACCAGTGGGATCTATTTTGCCCGACTTAAATCCGGTTCAAAGATTCAATCCCAAAAATTGATCCTGTTGAAATAAATTCGACCCATGCTTAAGTGGGTGCTGCCAATTTTCGTTATTCTTTCGCTACTCTCTGCCCAAAAAAGATGGTACAGAGGAAACCTGCAGGGGATGAGCGAGTTTACCATGGATATCAGTATTAATGGTCTTGATGATCCTGTATGGGAAAAAAAGGTCAGGCAAATGGCACTCCTTTTTTTAGATCAGTATAAGATCAAGATCAATCCAGACCGGTTTTCACCGGTGCTGCAGCTACGGTTTGATATTCTTGATTCCCGGATCAATCCACTGTCTGCATATAATTTTGAGCTGTCTGTCCTGGATTTTCATGTACCCCATGAAGAATACACCAAGAATTTTTCAAAGGAAAAAGTAATTAAACGCTTCAAGTCAGGAAAAGTATATGAGCGTCAGGTTCTGGGTCAGGCTTCCAGCAATATGCTTCGGGAAGAAATGGAAAAAAATTTGATGTCACTCCTGGATGATTTTGTTGATCAGTGGTTTCGAGATAACCCGATCAAGCAATTTTAGACCCCTTCTCAATTTTCACAAATATTTGACATATCTTTGCTTCAGTGTAAATTCGTTAGTTTTCTCAAAATATGATGTCAAAAAATGTAGAAAAAACATTATTTCTGACCTTTATCGTACAGTTTGCTGTACTGACCCTGCTTAGCGCAGAAACAGTGAAATGGGATAAAGTAGACTCCCAGACGGGTAATCGTTTAGCAGTATTGGAGTTTCAGTCCACAGGGATTTCTACGCCCATGAAAACCTTGTTAACTCAACAGTTTCGCGAGACACTCCGAAAACTCAATATGTATGATATATTGGATGAAGGATTTAACAATCGTGTGGAAATATTTTATCCTGGAGAAGACGTTTATGGAGAGTGTACGTCAAAGAACTGTATCATCGAGCTCGGGAAAATGCTGGGTGTAAATTATGTGGTAGCAGGAACGATCAAAGAAAAAGATAATGAATATTTTATTAAAGGCCGTCTTTTTTCTATTGATCTGGAAGAAGAAGTAAAAGATTTTTCGCTTGAAAACATGGCCGAAGTTGATAGTGTGAGATTGGAAATGAAAAAACTGGCCTATGACGTGAGCGGCCTCGAAATACCGGATACTCTGACCATAGGTTCTGAAAGTACTGAATCCACCGTAGGGTCTGTTGAAGAACAGAAAAAAGGTCTAACATGGGATTTCCTGCCTAGGATCCCGGGAAAGGTAAAATCATTGCTTTATTCCACGGTCATACCGGGAACAGGACAGATTTATTCTAAAAGGAACTATACGGGCTACGGATTCATGGGAACGGAAGTTCTTCTTGGAAGCCTCGCACTCCTTGCCCATTCCAGCTATAAGAAATCTTGGGGCGGCTTTGACGCTACGTATAAGAGTTATCAAACTGAAACAGACCCTGCCACATTATTGAAGATGCGGCCTGATATCATCAGCTATGCCAATGACAGCCACCGGTATAACACATTTATGAAGGGCATCCGGAATATCGGCCTGGCGGTGTGGGGAATGAATATGCTGCATGCCTATATTGTTGGTCCGGAAGATATTTTTGTGGTTACAGACCCCTTTGGCCCTGGTGCCAGCGGAGATGAACTAGGCCAGTTTGGACAATCACCCATAATAACGGTGTGGGATATTCTATCAGGTTTTGGTGCCCGCGGGATAATTCTTAGACCTATTTTCAAAGGGTCTTCCCTTTCAGCCTATGATCCATATACGGATGGCGGTCTGGCCCTGTATACTCCCCTGGGTTTATACCTGGGACCTGTTTTTACATCACTGAGTTTTGAGATGACGAAATACTCCTTTTATACACCGAATTTTAATAATGATGTCACCGGAACATCCTTTACAACCGCACTCAACTTTGACTTATCTAAACTGGTGCGATTTGGTGGGAACCAGTTGAAGAAATATGCCTTTGTGGGTAGTTCCAGTTATACGGGTGGGAAAGGGTTTGTTCTTGGTGGTGATGTAGGTTTCCGGCTTAGCTCTTTTCCTCTTTCTGTGGCATTAATGGGGCGGGCAAATATCGTTAACCTTGTGTCTACGGGCACCAGCGCCTGGGTAACCATGGGAGCGAACATTGGCGTGGATATACCATAAACCGGAACGGGTTATAGCATGCATTGCTGTAGCCTTGTTATTTTCTTGTAATGATGCCGAGTATCAGCTGGACAATGACTTTGATCCGGCGAATCTGGATCTAGAGCCCCCGGCTGCATTTTTTCACCCGGCAGAATTTTTTATCAACGTTAACAGTGACTCTTCCTTTCAATTATATAGCTATGACATAACGGGTGTTGCGGGGGCCCACCTTCAGGTGCTGTATGACTGGGGCAGTATAGCCATAGATACGGTCACCGTTGATTCCTTTTTTATGAATGAGAACAATGAGTGCATCATGTTCTGGGAAGATGAAGAAGGTGCGCTGGATGTTTTTCTTTTCTACCAGCCTACACTGAATGGCAGAACCGCCAGCGGCACAGGGTCAATGGCCCGTGTCTATTTTCGGGTTTTGAGTGACGGTATTTCCGAGCTCGTCTATAGTGATTCCACACGGTTTGTAGATGAAGTTAACAGCCCAGTAACCATAAAAGACTTTGGGGTCGGATCCATCGATGCCACGAATCCATAAATTTATATTCTCCATTTTATTCTGTGGTCTTACAGGATACCTGTATGGTCAGTGTCAGGATGAAGTGATTGATCCCGGGAATTTTCCAGTTACCGTTAGCGGAAGCACCACAGGAGCTGGTGATGACTTTAATATTGCAGAAGTGGAATCTAATCTGGGCTTTAGTGCTGCCGATTTTATCTATCAAATAACCGTTGATGCGGGTGATACACTTAACCTGTTTTTTGACCTATGCACACCGGGAACAAACTATGATGCATCAATAGGAATCTTTAACAGTTGTGATCCGGATACGAATAATATGGTGGATGGAATGATCGGTAATGAATGGGAAGATTGTATGGGCCTTTGCGCACAGGCAGATCCTGCTTTTGAATCCCCAGGTTTTGTCCCGTTAGCAAGAGATGTATGGCTGGAACCCGGCACCTATTATGTTGTTATTGATGGTTTTAGCGCAGGAATGGAAGGCGATTTTCAAATGGTAGTGGGGGAGATGCTAGCATTTGAAGATTACACATTAGCTGGCAACAATAGTTATATTGATATTACCTTCAGCGATGGAATATATGGTGTGCAAACAAGTGGGGCAGATTGGAACCTCACCCCACCAATGCCGATCCAAGATTATTTTCTTATTGAGATTGAACAAAATGGTGGAAATGCGTCAGCCGTAGGTATTGTAAGTGGGCTGCAGTTGGATGGAGATCCCGTGGAACCGGGTGAATTGGTGATCCGTTTTACTTTAGATATTAATAACCCGCCAACTGGACAGGAAGAACTTAAAATATCGCCGCAATGGTGGAATTTAGATAATGATGGAGGGAATTATTATGGTCCACATTTGATGAACTCCTATGGCGTGCCGTTCACTGAGGAAGATATTCTTTGGGTAGAACTGAATTCAATGCTCCCCCCTACAATTGATTTGAGCTATGATTCCTTGGCAGATGATAACAGTTATGTGATCATCGCGTTCAGTGAAGGGATTTATACGGATTATGATGGTGACGAGGCATCTGGTGCAGTAAACTTGCTCGATTTTCAAATATCCCAGGGCAGTTTAGGAGATACCATCCAAAATATTACCCTTCCAGATGATTTGCTGCCTAGCGGTGGGGAAGACACACTCAAATTTCTAATTGATTTGAACCCTGCGAGCGGTGGGGAGACAATGACCATCAGTCCAGCAAGCGGAGCGTCCATTTTTAAATGGAATGGGGTTCCCATGCAGGCAAATCAGCAGATCACATACATTCTAAATGATGTTATGCCGCCGGTTCTCACATTCGATCCTGCTGATGGGGAAACAGGTATATCGCCAGATACTGATATCCTGCTGCAATATAATGAAGCCATTCGTTATAAAGATGATTCTGCTATCAGCAATGAAAATGTGGATGGTTTGATCACCTTGCGATACAATGATGACCAGGATCCCATTGCCTTTGATGCCACCATTTCGGGAGATAATCGAACGATCACTGTTAGCCCAGATTCTGAAATGGTTGAACTGAGAGAAGTGTATGTGGCCATTATTGGAGATACACTTGAAGATTTTAATGACAACGTTATCACATCCGGAGCCAGTGCAGTATTTACAATAGCAGATATTACTCCGCCGACGGTTACCGGGTACAGTCTTAGCGAGAATAATGCCTACGCTTACTTTGCCCTGAGTGAAAATGTTTGGTCAGATGAAGGCGCAACACAGGCCTTAACTGTAAGTGATTTTGAAGTATCTGAGTTTAATACGAATGATGGAAATGCAACTGCTCTGAGTATTATTTCAATTACGGATAGTTCAGGAGCAGCTCTGACAGCGAACGGTACAAATACCGTTCGCATCGGCCTAGAGATTAATGCCGCTCCTGCGGGTGTAGAGACTGCGGTCATCCGGCCCGCAGATGACCAGGTTTTCGATCAAGGCGGTAATGAATTAATACCCGGATCTAATGAGGCTACATTCTCATTTTTTGATCAATTAGCTCCTTTATTCCAGATAAGCACCGATCCGGAAGATTTGGATGGTTTTATAATGCCAACTGGATCCTTTCTGGTTACGGCGAGCGAGCCTATCCAGCAAGCGGATACCACTGATTTGACCGACGAGAATATTGATGCTTATGTAACGGTATCTTATGCCGATGGGCAGCAGGAAAATGTAGATTTTAATGCCACAATCAATGTTTCAAAAACGGTTGTGACTGTTGCGCCGGATACCGCAATGGATGAATGGCGAGATGTTCTGCTGACGTTTGGAAACTCTTCAATTGTTGATTCTGCATTTAATACCATGACCACGGTATCCGACACGACCCGTGTCTGGGATATCACCCCGCCGGCTATATCGAATTCGAGTTTAGATTCAAATAATACATTTGTTTTTCTCACTATGAGCGAAGGGGTCTACACCAATGATAACGAGACGGGCGGGCTGATGGTAAATGATTTCGAAGTGACTGAATTTAATTCGAATGATGGTAATGCTACGTTCGTAGTCATTAATTCAGTTACCAGTAGTTCAGGAATCCCCCTATTTGGCGGTGAAACAGATCTGCGGATAGGTATAACAGTTGATGCTACGGCAGCAGGAAGTGAAACCGTTGCGATTGCACCTGTTAATAATGGTGTTTATGATCGCGGTGGGAATGTACTCTCACCAAGTGAGAATACTCAGACCTTAACACTGTTTGATCTGTTAGCTCCAACTGTTGTCTATGATCCGGAGCCGGACTCACTTATTTATCCCAATGAAGAATTTATTCTGACGTTCAACGAACCCATCGAGGACTCATCTGGCACACAATTAGATAGTGAAAATGTGGATGGATTATTAACATTAGAGTACACAGATAATAATGTACAAGACATTGAGTTTGATGCCACCATTAATGATGCAAAGACCGTTATAACCATAACACCGGATAATATTTTAACAGAAGCGCGTGTAGTACGTTTATCTTATGATGCTGTTTTTCAGGATACTTCCGAAAATAGATTGCCCGCCAGTTTCGTCCAGTACCCTGTTCGTGATGTAACTGCCCCCAGCTTTTCGAACGGGACTTTTGCACAGGATAATACCCATTTCTTGCTGACGATGAGTGAAGGCGTATACACAAACAGTGATGGTTCAGGAGCCTTGGATGTAGATGATTTTGAATTAACTTTCACTCAAAATACTGGTACAGCGACCGGTATTACTGTTGAGTCAATCACTAATTCATCAGGGGTCGCTCTCAGTGGCGGCGAAACCATCATACAGGTCAATATTTTAGTGATAGGGTCGCCCAATGGCTATGAACTGACATCTATTAGTGCGGCTGCTAATGCGATATATGATATTTCCGGTAATGCAATGAGTGGAGCCGAAACTACCGAAACATTCAATTTAAATGCTGCACCCACATTCAGTGGTGCAGCTCTGGCAGATGACAATGAATATTTAGATATTAGTTTTAGTGAACCAGTCTACACTAATCATGGAGCTACTGAACCTGTAAATGTGCAGGATTTTGCTATTTCATTTGAGAGCAATGAAGGGAATGCCACGGATCTGGATATAGTAAGCGTGACCAATATGGATAACTCTGTGCTTGTTGGAGGCGAGGACACACTGCGTATTTATTTAGAATCATCAGGTATACCCAGCGGTGTTGAATTATTTGTTATTGGGCCAGTTTCTCCTGAAGCCATTTTTGATAATTCCGGGGTTTATATTGATGCAGCAGACGAGCTAGGTCCATTTATTCTGAATGATTTATTAATCCCCACGTATCAATTAAATATTTCCGATGGTGACCATGATATTGCAAATGATACAACGTTGGTTATTACCTTTAGTGAACCTATGAGAAATCTGGCTGACGATGAATCAACAGCACTGAATAACACCAATGTGGATGATCATATTATACTATTTGATGTCACCGACACGGTTGACATTGCCCTTGATGCTTCGATCAATGATTTGAAAACGGTTATAACAGTTTCTGCAATTGATACCTTCAGCAGCGAACACCAAATTAGGTTGGAAGTTGATTCATTGTTTGCGGATATTGCCGGAAATGCAGTGTTTCATGATACTACTGTTGCATTTATCATCCATGATTATATACCACCCAAATTTGATTCCGCCCTGGTTGCCCTGGATGACAGTTATATTGATGTTACATTTACAGATTCTATTTTTACTCAGTCTGATGGGACGGGTGTAATTGTCCCTGCAGATTTTGTTGCTCTCATTGATACTTCACAACAAAATGTGGGAAATGCAACGGAAGCCGTCATAGTTAGTATCAAAAATCTCGATGGCAGTTCACTTGATAGCGGTGAGCCGATTGTGCGGTTTAATATTGAATATGATAGAAATCCGGGGGGACAAGAAATTTTGATTATTAAACCGGCTGACAGTATTTCCGTTTATGATGATGGTGGTAATCCCATGGCCTGGGATGAAACCAGTGATTCCCTGCAGTTATATGATATTTTGCTTCCCACTATCGACACAATTAATATCTGGCAGGGGGATTATGTCGGATTAAACTCAGAATCCAATATAGGTCTGAATTTCTCTGAACCAATTGCATCTGTAAATTATTCGCTAACGTCTAGGGTAGATAGTACGTTCAGCTTTCGGGACAGCCTGACATCTAATTCATTAACATTTATATTAGATCCGCCCCTGTCCAGTGTCGATACCTTGGACCTAATCATTACCAATTTAACCGACACGGTTGGTTTATCTGCTGTTGCCATATCCTATAGATTCCAGACGCCTGTTTTGGGCGACTACAATTCTCCCCCAAATGATACGATTGGCATCGAAGACCTCAATGCACTTATTACAGCCTGGAACACCGATGACTTCACGAAAGAGCTCGGACCTGTTACTGGCGAAGCACCGCACTTTAAGGTATACCCCGATGGAAAATTCGGATTAGATGATGGAATGGTCTTTACCCAGATGTGGTACTGGTCCATCCAGCGATTTGGTGTGGATGAAGTTGCCAGGCAGATGACAGGGATCCCTGCAAGCTTGAATATTACTGGTAAAGATATTTACATCAGCCCGCCGGTCCAGGCTTGGAGCGGCCAGATCATTGTGGAATTTGACCCAAATGTTTGCACGATCGTTCCAGGAAACAACACCCAGATAAAAAATAAAGGCTGGTTTCTTTCCAGTGGGAATGAAATTTCCGGTGTGCAGGTAGTTGAGTACAGTTTACTGGAAAATGAAGACAGCAGGATTCATTTCGAGTTAATTGAAACTGGATCATCCGATCCGGATTTCAATATACGTTATTCATTTTTTGACCAGAATTTTAATTTGATCAGCCAAGCCGATAGTACCCTGCACCTGTCACCCATACCGGAGAAATATGCTTTAAGGCAAAATTTCCCAAATCCGTTCAATCCTTCTACCAGCATTTATTTTGAACTTCCGGTATCGACTCAAGTACAACTGCAGGTCTATGACGTGACCGGACGATTTATTAAAGGATTGGTTAGCGGCACGCTAAAAGCTGGTGTACACCATGCAGTATGGGATGGTCACGATATACAGGGCCGCGAAGTGAGTTCAGGTATATATTTCTACCAAATTTTAACTTCAGATTTCACTAAAACATATAAAATGGTATTGGTCAAATAATTTCCAAGGAGAGTTGGATGTTGAAATATCCTTCTGTAAGATATGATAATTATTAAACTGATATGAAAAAGCTTCTCACAGCAAAGGAATTGCGGAAAAAATATCGCCCGGATGAAGTTTTAACTGCCATCCAGGAGACGTTTACCCAACGTCGAGAACAAATAATAGAACTTTTCTCCAGTCAAAAATGTCCTCTTTCCAGGTACAAACCGCGTAAACAGATTTCATTACTGGAGACGAATAATTCCACTGATCGGGAACTGGCAATAGAAATCGCTGATACTCTTCAAGATGCCGTCTATTTCATGATTTTACCTAAACAGGAACGTACTCGAGTAACACAGCGGTTGCGCTCCTTTGAAGCCAAAATAGTTGAAAACCAGTTGGCTCGGATCAATCTTTTACTGGAAGATGATCAATTAGGATCAACGATGCTTTGGGCTGAAAAAGAAGTAAGAAGGAAAGGGAGCACCCGACGCCGAGGACTTGAAATGGCGTTTGAAATTCTACGGGTTATAAAAAGTGATCTTGAAGCGGAAAATCGATATTGGAATAATGTTTCTCGATCGGGATACCTGACTGGGCTGCAAATGTCCATGGGTGAGTTTTTTGCTAGACTTAAAGCAATAGGTATGAATCAAAAGGATCAAATTACGATTGTACAACAATTATTTGATCAGTTTGAAGTGGATTGGGATGAGGGTGATCGTGAAAATATCAAGGTATCGCTGCAGCAGCCGGCATTGGATATCCTGGCCAACCGCAAACAGGAAATGAGAATTTCTACAGGTGTTACTATTTCAAAATATTTATCAAAAGAAATTTTACAGGATTTATCAGATTTATCTATACTCTATAAAAAAGAACTCCGGCGTTTTTGACTTTTGATTTTACGAGTCTGTTTTAACGACCTGTTTCTTTATAATCCCGTTCATTTTTACCAGTTAAATCTGTTTTAAATTTGATTATGGTAGATTATAAACGCCGCATTAATGAATTACCCAAAGGTTCACAGATTCTTCATGAACCATTGTTGAATAAAGGCACCGGTTTTACAGCGAGGGAACGGGAAGAATTAAATCTGAAGGGTTTGTTGCCGCCAACCGTTTTATCTATAGAAGAGCAAAAAGCAAGGATAATGAAGAATTTCCATGCCAAACAGGATGATTTGGAAAAGTATATTTTTATGATAGCTCTTCAGGATCGCAATGAAACCCTCTTTTATCGAACCGTTATTGATGAAATTGAGACAATGATGCCAATAATATATACACCAGTTGTAGGAAAAGCATGCCAGCAATATGGACACATATTTCGTCGTCCCCGGGGACTTTTTATCTCCGCAAGTGACCGCGGAAACATTAAAACGATACTAAGAAATTGGCCAAATCCACACGTAGATGTCATCGTGGTGACAGATGGAGAAAGAATATTAGGCTTGGGTGATCTTGGGGCACACGGAATGGGGATTCCTGTTGGGAAATTATCGCTTTATACAGCCTGTGCCGGAATTGATCCAGCCCGTTGCTTGCCCATTATGTTGGATATTGGCACTGATAATGAAGAGCTTCATAAAGATCCTCTATACATAGGTATTCCCCAAAGACGCTTGCGTGGTAGCAAGTATGATGATTTTATTCATGAATTCATGAATGAAGTAAAATCTGTATTCCCAGATGCCCTGATCCAGTTTGAGGATTTCGCAAATGTCAATGCCGCTCGTTTGTTGAATAAATATCGAAATGATTTTCGCATGTTCAATGATGATATCCAGGGAACAGCTGCGGTCACTCTGGCGGGCCTGTTAGCCAGCCAGCGGATTACTCATCGCAAATTACAGGATGAAAGACTCTTGTTTTATGGTGCCGGAACTGCCGGGATTGGCATTGCTCAGTTGTTTGTATCTGCATTGCAAAAAAATGGTTTAGCTAAGAATGAGGCTCAGAGCAAATGCTGGTTCATCGATAGCCGGGGGTTGGTGGTAAAAGAAAGAAAAAGACTCACAGAATCAAAATTACCTTTTGCCCATCACCATAGTCCAATGCATAATATGCTGGACATAATTAATACAATTAAACCAACCGCCTTGATTGGTGTCTCTGGACAGCCACAATCATTTTCCCAGCCAGTGTTGGAAGCAATGGCCCGAATTAATGAACGGCCCATTATTTTTTCCCTATCCAATCCCACATCAATGTCAGAGTGCACTGCAGAGCAGGCCTACAGTTGGACAGACTGCAGATGTATATTTGCCAGTGGGAGTCCATTTGAACCCGTGACTGTGAATGGGAAAACCTTTGTTCCGGGACAGGGGAATAATGCATATATTTTTCCCGGTGTTGGTTTGGGTGTGGTCGTATCCCGCTCCTATGTTGTCCCTGATACCTTGTTCTTAACCGCTGCTGAAACATTATCCAACATGGTTACAGATGAAGGCATTTCTTCCGGTCAAGTTTTCCCTCCGCTAGCTTCCATCCGGGATGTATCAAAGAATATTGCCTTGGCTGTAGCCCGGCAGGCTGAAAGTGATGGCTTGATGGGTTCTGTAATGCCGGATAACCTGGATCAGCGTATTGATGATTATATATATAAAGCGGTTTACACAGACTATACCTAGAGCATTACGACCTTCAGCCTTATTAAAACATCATTATGGTAAATGAGAGTGTTGTAGTACCCCCGCACAGCTCAACCTGGTGGATCGGTATCTCAGGTGCATTATTTTATACCACTATTATTATCCTCTTCATGAAAAAAGTTGAACAAATTTGTTAACGGAAACTGGCAGTGATGCTTGGTATTTTTATCCTGGCCTGGATAGTGTGGCATGATTGGATGTTCCTGGGATTGACCCTGGTATATCTTAGGTTTTGAGATTGTGGGTATTCTGCATATTTTTTTATTTTATGCCGTATTTTCCTCTCTGGGGAGAAAAATTGCTTTATCTACAGCTATATAAATAGCTAATGAAAATGTAAATATGATGCGAATGTTTCTAATGGATAATGATTCTCTAATTCATTTCAGCAAATAAATGAAAAATCAGTTTTTAATCGATCCTGATATTACATTTTTAAACCATGGTTCATTTGGCGCCTGTCCCCGCGCAGTATTTGAAGAGTACCAGAATTGGCAAAGGCGCCTGGAATTTCAACCCGGGAAATTCATGACCCATGACGTATACCAATATTTAAAAGTGGCCCGAGACGATCTAGGTCAATTTTTGGGGTGTAGCGGGGATGATTTGTTATTTTTCCCAAATCCCACCACTGCTGTGAGCAATGTCATCAATAGTCTTCAATTAACCGAAGCTGATGAAGTTTTGATGACTGAACACGAGTATGGAGCGTTGGTGCGTTCCTGGAAAGCTTCTGCAGAAAGGGTTGGGTTAACTATCAGGCAGCAGACGGTATCAATTCCTGTAACCACGAGGGAAAAATTTGTTGAAGAATTTTGGTCGGGCGTTAATAAAAAGACGCGGGTCATATTTATTTCCCACATAACAAGTTCTACGGCACTTATCTTTCCGGTTGAAGAAATATGCACCCTGGCCCATGAATCAGGCATCATAACTATTATAGATGGTGCCCATGTTCCTGGACATATTCCTCTTGATATAAGTAGTTTGAATTGTGATTTTTATACAGGTGCCTGCCACAAATGGCTATGCGCACCAAAGGGTTCATCTTTCCTGTATGTAAAAGCAACTCATCATGAATGGATGCGCCCTCTGGTTGTGAGCTGGGGTGAAGAAGGTGATGATCCGGGACCGTCACAGTTTTTGAAAAATTTTCAGTGGCAGGGAACACGAGATATGAGTGCTTTTCTTACGATTCCAGCAGCTTTAAGATTCAGGGAAGAGAATCACTGGTCAGATGTTCAGGCAAACTGTCAAAAACTGGTTGAAAAAACAGCTGATCATTTGAAAAAATTGTTGAAGACCACACCTTTATTTCATGGTTTTCAATGGCTGGGACAAATGGTCAGCCATCCGCTGCCGGGTTCAGCTCCCAGCGATCTGAAATTAATTCTATGGAATGATCACAAAATTGAAGTCCCGGTATTTGAATGGCAAGATCAGCAATTTATTCGTGTATCGATACAGGGTTATAATACGTGGGCAGATGTAGAGAAGCTGATCTATGCATTGGAGACACTCCTGCCTTAGATTTTAACTCTGGCATTACCATGGTTATGCGGATAACAATACTGATACTATTTTTAATGATCTTCGAGCCAGGCTTATCGGCCCAATCCATGGTGCTATATTCGAAAAAAGGGAGGATTCTAAAATCTAATGAATTGTTTACGATTGAAAATCGAAGTATCATATACCGAGATAGTAATCTGGTAAAAAAGGTTATTCCTGTAAAGTCACTTAAAGAAATAAGATATGCGCTGAAATCTTATAAACCCTTCGGTAACATATTCGTTTTTGCGGGAGCATTTACCATCGGTTCAGCACTGTTACCAGCAGTCCTTTTTGGTGATCCAGCATTCCTGGTCGCGCGCGTTAAGATAACTCTAGACCAGTATCAGATGGAACCTCCAGTAGCTTCTATTGGAGCCGGATTATATTTAACAGGCTGGATATTAAATAAAATGGGGGCGTTGATTGGTCGCGATATAATCTATTATGACGTAGCTAAACTCAATTACAAAAATCGGGAAATGATATTGGAATCCATTATCGCGGACATGAAAAAACGGAAAAAAGGGGAAAAAACTGGAAAGTATCAATATGAACCAGAAGGTCGTAAAAGAAGTCGTCTTTTGGGTATTTCCTGGGAAGGCAAAACTGGATTAGCATCCAAATGGCTGGAAAAGAAAAATCTCAAGGAAAGGAAATTTCTCGAATTTGGTTGGAAAAATAAGGAAAAATGAACTACAATGTATCGTAACAGCACTGAAAGCTGAATCTGATCCATTGATCCGTTTTTTTGATTTAACACCTGAGCCCAATATGCAATTTCCATTATTTCGTGGGGATGGACTGGCGCTTGTAAGAGTAGGCGTTGGGAAAAATAAGATAGCTGGAACCCTGGGTACTTTTCTGAAGAGTGAAATAAAACAAAAATGGGTGCAGGTGATTAATATAGGTATTGCGGGCGGGAATCCGAAATCGAGCAGGATCGGGAAATGTTATCTGGTTAATAAGGTAGTGGATGTTGAAACAAATGAGACTTATAACATGGATATTTCAATAAAACATAATCTGGATGAAAAAAGTATCATGACAGTCACAAAGGGTATTTCAAATGGCAAAGATACATACCCCCAATTAATAGATATGGAAGCTTCATCCATTTGTGCTGTTACCCAGGCCTATATACCAATTAATAGATTAGCATTTTTAAAAGTTGTATCGGATTACATGGATCTGGAAGTTGCGAATTTTTCTTATGATACTATTGCTGGTTTGATTAAAGATAATCTCCCTATTATCAATAAATTTTTAATGGATTTTCGCTTTAAAATAACATCAGGTAATGATGCTTGATCTGTTATAAAGTAAAGTTGATAGAGTTATCCATATGAAATTATTTCTTTATATTGTTGCTTTGATATTTATCATCGTTGCTTTGGCACTGGCAATTTTTTACAGATTACAGAGCGATAAAGAACAGGATTAAATGCCCGAACTCCCCGAAGTAGAAACGGTTGTCCGGTTTCTGCAGCCCCATATCGTAGGACAGACAATTTGCGGGGTCGAATTTCCATGGCCCAAAGCGTGTGCAGGGTTGCCTGTTGCACAGTTCCGGAAAAATGTAATTGGCTGCAAGATCACAGCGATAGAACGCCGTGGCAAATATATCATATTTAGAACTGGTCCAGCCTGGTTTACGGTCCACCTGCGAATGACGGGACATCTTTATCCAGCTGAAGCGGGATTTGACCGTAATTATGTTACATTCTGCTGCCGGTTGGATCGAGGCCAGTATCTTGTTTTTCGTGATCAGCGAAAATTCGGTCGCGTCACTTGGATGGATTCCCTGAAACATTTAGATGAAAAGCTTGGACCGGAACCCTTTTCGGATGCATTCACTGAACAATGGTTGTTACATCGGTTCAAATCCCGGAAACGACAAATAAAAGCACTATTGCTGGATCAGGCATTTATTGCTGGCCTGGGAAATATCTATGTGGATGAGGTATTATGGTCCGCACGAATTCACCCACTTAGGTTATGCAATAGACTTTCCGCAAAAAAAGTAAAATTGGTGCATGGTGCCATACAGTTAATTTTAAGGGAAGCTATTGCTGCTAAAGGGACAACCATTCGTGATTTTCGCGTTGATGGTGCACAGCCGGGAGGATTCAAAAACCATTTGAAAGTGTTCGATCGATCAGGATGTTCCTGCTATCGCTGTGAAAAAAGGATTGTAAAAACTCGAGTGGCAGGAAGAGGAACATACATTTGTCCCCGCTGCCAGAGGAAATAAAGGAAACCAATTTTGAGTACAATACTGATCACAGGAGCAAACCGGGGAATTGGACTGGAATTTGCGAAACAGTTTCATGCTGAAGGTTGGAAGGTTTGGGCGACGAGCCGTTCTATCAGTAATGCAGGGGAATTAATAGGTATTATTTCATACGAGAATGTTATAGAGTTGGATGTATCCCAATCAGACCAGGTTATAGCGATGGAAAATCAACTGCGGGAGCAAAATGTAAAATTGCGCTGTCTGATCAATAATGCAGGTGTAATGACGGATCGAGTTGGCATTGACAAAGTATCACAGGATGATATGGTTCAGGCATTCAAGGTGAATTCCGCAAGCCCGGTGATGCTGGTACAGACTCTTTTACCTATGCTCAAAAGTGGCTGTAAAATTGTAAATATTTCATCTCTCATGGGTTCAATTACTGATAACAGCAGCGGTGGTTATTACAGCTATCGTATGAGCAAGGCTGCGCTGAACATGGCGGTGAAATCCATGAGTCAGGATCTGCGCAGGAAAAATATTTCAGTGTTTGCTTTCCATCCGGGATGGGTTCGCACGCGAATGGGCTCACTGATTGCACCGGTTTCAACGAAGAAATCCGTTAACGGAATGATGCATATACTTGACCAGTTATCCATGTCTGATACAGGGAAGTTTTATAATTTCAAGGGCGAAGAATTACCATGGTAAAATAAATGCTTTGGCGGTTATCACTAGTTATCACCATGTTTGTTGGATCGGTTAGTTTTGGTCAAGGCGATTTTTCACTGGAAGACCTGAATCCTAACTCGGATACCTACGGCCAATTGGTTGGGCCATCTGATTATCTTGGACAAATCTGTATCGTTTTTTTCGGACATGAGTACTGAGGCACATGTCGAAGCCGGTTCGGTTTCTTAAATGACATATTTCTTGATTTACAATCCATGGGTGTAAATGATGTATCAATTATTGGTGTTGGGAAGGATACCTACAATGATGATCTCCCAGGAATGGTTGATGGCAGAATATTGCCCTGGGTTGAAGATTCGGAAGCAGATGGATACCCCGTTTGGACAGACTATGATGCTGTTCAAAGGAGCACTTATTTTTTCAATCGAGATGGTGAATTGGTTAATTCTTTCAATATCACGCCATACCTTCCAGACGATCCAGATGATTACTCATATTTGATCAATTATATTCTTGACCTGCGCGCAGAGAATGGTCCTGCAATTTTCAGGGTACCGGAAGATACATTATCGATCCAGGGGGCTATCGAATGGGCAGACGATGGAGATATCATTTTAATCAGCCCTGGGACCTACAGAGAAAGAATTGATTTCTTAGATAAAAATATTACGGTGGCAGCCTTGTTTTTTTCTGAGTTTGATCCCTTGTTTATTGGTGAAACAGTTTTAGATGGTGATACAGCAGGTACTGTTGTGACTATTGCAGATGGGCAGGATCAGTCTGCAATATTGTTGGGATTGACCATCGAAAATGGATACGCAGAACAAACAGGGGGTGGAGTTTTAATTGATCATGCAGATCCAACTCTTGATCGAAATATTATTCAAAATAATCATGCCGGTAGTTGTGGAGGCGAAGGCGGGGGGATCGCCATTTTAAATGAGTCTTATCCATACTTATTTGGCAATCAAATCTTTAATAATAATGTGACCGGTATGTGCGATTGCATCTGTTATTTTGGCGGCGGGATTTACGTGGATTCGACATCCTGGCCGATAGTTGGCGGGTCTTTGACTTTGGGCAATGCCTTTTATAATAACTATGCCGATTTTGGGATGGAATTATTCCGTCAACCGCCAGCAGACACAGTAAACTGGGTACCCCTATTTGCCCACCATAATCAATTTGAGATTTGTCCTCCTGATTTCCCGGAAGATATCTTTCCGAAAAACGGCTGGGATCTGGAAAATTGTCATACATTGGAAATAGGATCGGATCCACCAGCAATCCCAGAAAGAAACTTACTCCATCAGAATTATCCAAACCCGTTTAACCCAAAAACACGGTTTAAGGTTAGCTTACATAATGATACAGAAGTTGTATTAAAGGTTTTTGATATACAGGGACGGACGGTTGAAGTAATTTTCAATGGTCAACTTAATTCTGGATCCCATTATTTCCATTGGAATGCAAAGAATCACTCAACTGGATTATATTTCATTCATTTATGGTCCGCTGAAAATGAGCAAACCCGCAAAGCTATCTTTGTTAAATAAAACTGCAAAGTTATTGGTTATTTTAACAGTGCTGTTCGCAACTGACCGGGAGACAGCCACTGTGACTTCAACATCGATTTCTTTTGCCGGAATTCCATTTGATGTCATTGAAAACGGTGTATCAGATAATCGATATATCTGGCTTCATGGCGATGAACAGACCGCAAAAATGATTCTGGAAGATCATATTAAATCGTTTTCCGGCAAGGCTTTTTTTATCAAGTGTGATGAACGTGAAGTACCTTTTGAATCTACGAAGATAGACCCTAACCGCATTTTTTCCCGGGAGGGTTCAAGGGCTGCATTAAGGAAATTTAAGTCGGGGTGGAATGCTAGAGTTTTCAAGACTGCTTTGGACAACCTGGATTATGAACGGGATTATTTTCTCGTGGAGCTGTTTCCGGAAAATAGAGGATTGCTTATTGCATTGCACAATAATTTTCGGGGGTACAATATAAAAGAGGAACTGAGTAAAAGCCGGTTATCATCGATCAAACGCGGTCAAAATCCAAGAGATTTCATTATCTGTACACAGGAATCGGATTATAGGAAATTGGAAATGGGCCCCTATAATCTTGTTCTCCAGGATCAGTTGCCAACTAAGGATGATGGTTCTCTTTCATGGGCGGCATTGCGCGATGATATTCGCTACATCAATATCGAAACACGCTTGGGGTGGCTATCCAAACAACGAAAAATGCTGAAATTTGTCATAGGGATGCTAAAATGAATCCAATAATCGAAAAAAGCATCCAAAAAATAATCAAGTTTATGCCGCTGATACTCTTAATTATGTTAATCTTTATTGATCGCAATGATACTGTTTATGTGGTTGGATTCCTGTTGCTTTTATTTTTTTATACCGGAATTTTGATTGCTCGTGTACTTTATGCCCGAAAAATGTGGCATGCTGAATTTGGTAAGAGTAATCTGGGCAGGGATCCATCCATTAATAAAATGGGTGATTTGATAGAAAAGCTGGATAAGGCAGAATAGATTTGGAATTACAAAGGAGATATATTATGAACAAAATTGATAGTAAAAGTCTATTGGTAGGTATTCTTGGAACCACACTGTTTTTTGTCCTAACAGGGGCCGATGAACAAAGGAACCTTGGCGATATTGTTGTGAATTCTATCACGGTTATGGATGATGGGCACGGCGGCTTTATTTCTGCATATAACCAGGATCAGAAACGCACGCTTTACCTGGGTACGGGTGCAGATCGCAACGGTTATGTACAAACCTTCAATAAATATGAGCAACCAACGGCATATTTAGGCTCCAACCGTGATATGGACGGTATTGTTGTCATAAATGATCGCTATGGATCACTGGCCTGGTCCAGATCGGCTAAACAATGAGCATCGGGATTATATTTATAATTTTACTTCTGTTCGCATTCATGAAAGCCCGCCAGCGATACCAGGATTATGATGAATAGAAAGCCCCCCGCTTGTTGCGGGGGGCTTTTCTTTTTACGGCGTAGTTTCAATCACGTGCGAAAGTGTTGGTTCTTTTATTGGCAATTCAGAAGCCAGGTCAATCCCAGCTGTTCCCAGGTCATATCGCTCTATCGGGATGGAATCTTCATCGGCAAGATTTGTGGTGAAAACCATTCCGTTCCAAACGAATGTATTGCCGGGTCCGAGCAGCATACGTGCCTGCTTGAAAGCATCTGCGAAAGTACCTGATGTTATTTCCACTGATTCAATATTCATATTCTCGATCAATAGATCCTTTTCCGATATTTCATTCATTAGAGCCGATTGTGTAATAATCGCTGCATCTAAAGACTGTTCTGCTTCAGGTTGGATGCCGGCATATGTTTTTTCAACAATATCTGTATCCGCTGATGAGTCGAGGTTGTGAATAACAACGGAAACTGCAAAAATGCATCCCAGCAACAGAGTTGTAGCCACGAGCGCTGATTGGTGTTTATCTTTTTTTTCCATGTTGGATCTCCTTTCTTAATTGCGATCAACTGTAGTCTTGTACGGGTGGGCAAACAAAGGAGTTCCAAAAAAATGGCGGCGTTAGTTGATCGCGACCCCCGAAAAGAAAGGAGATCCGGGGGATGCATTAACACCGCCGGAAGAAAATTATTTAATTATGATTAAAGAAAAAATAATTAAATTATTCTGTATTTCGTTAAAAAAATGCACCAGTAAACAAGGGAAGTGATCGAATGATCATGCTGTACTTTTTAGCTATAAATGATATTTATGATAATTGCAGGTCCGGTAGATCACGGTAGAAGTCAAGTGACTCCGGGTTTGCCAGGGCGTCCTGATTAGTGACAGTTGACCCGACAATGATTTTACGGACAGCTATTTCGACTTTTTTTCCATTGATGGTGTAAGGAATGGCCGGTGTTTCCAGAATTATCGCTGGAACATGCCGTGGTGAGCATTGGGTGCGTATGGCTTTTTTTATTTTGGCAACCAGATCATCATTGAGATTGTGTCCGCTGGACATTTTAAGAAAAAGGATCACCCGCTGGTCATCGTTCCATTCCTGTCCGATGACAAGGCTGTCTTCTACTTCCTGATAGGCTTCCACTACCCTGTATATCTCTGCTGTACCGATCCGTACACCGCCGGGGTTCAGGGTAGCATCACTGCGACCGTAGATCTTTACACCACCATGATCATTGACCTCGATGTAATCCCCGTGATGCCAGATACCGGGGAAGGTATCAAAATAAGCCTTCTGGTATTTTGAACCATCCGGATCATTCCAGAAATAGATCGGCATGGAAGGGAAAGCTGCGGTGCAGACCAGTTCGCCTTTTTCGTTAGTAATAGATGCTCCATGCTGGTTATAAGATTGAACATCCATGCCTAGGCCTCGGCACTGGAGTTCACCGCGGATTACAGGCAGGGTGGGATTGCCCAAGGCAAAACAGGAGATTAAATCAGTGCCACCAGAGATGGAAGCCAAAAGCAGATCGTCTTTTATATTCTGATATACGTAATCAAAGTTTTCTTCAACCAATGGAGACCCCGTAGACAGGATCGCTCGTAGGTTTGAGAGATCGTAATCCTGGCTTGGTTTCAGGTTGGCAGCATTGCAGGTATCAATAAATTTGGCGCTTGTTCCAAAGACAGTAATACCCAGATCCTGAGCCATTTTCCACATGGCCCCTGAATCTGGATAAAGTGGTGACCCATCATAAAAAACCACTGTAGCCCCAACAGACAGTGATGAAACCAGCCAGTTCCACATCATCCATCCACAGGTGGTAAAGTAGAAAATGGTATCGTCCGGAGTCAGGTTCAAATGGAGCCGCAGTTCCTTTAAGTGCTGGATCAGTGTGCCGCCGCTGCCGTGGACAATAGATTTAGGCAGGCCAGTGGTTCCGGAAGAATACATGATGTAAAGCGGATGGTCGAAAGATAGCTGGGCGAAGGTTAGCGGATCAGGGTCATCCGATACAAAATCAGAATAAAGGGCCCCATTGCTAATTCCCGATAGATCGATATTACGACTGAGATACGGGACCACTACTATTTGTTCAATGCTGGGCAGGTCAGCCAGAATACCCTGAAGTTTTTCCAGAGAATCAAATTCTTTCCCATTGTAGTAGTAACCGTTAGCGGAAAAAATAATGCGCGGTTCAATCTGGGAAAAACGATCTAAGACGCCTTTGATCCCGAAATCCGGCGATGATGAACTCCAGACTGCCCCTATAGATGCAGCCGCCAGCATCGCGATCACAGTTTCCGGCATATTGGGCATGAACCCGGCAACCCGATCACCTTCCCGGATCCCAAACGTCCGCAGGGCGTGGGCAAGTTTTTCTACTTCATGAAATAATTCTTTATAGGTCAGGGTACGAAGCGGCTGCCCTTCGCCCTGAAAATGGATTGCAGGTCGGTCATCCCGGAACCGCAGAAGGTTTTCAGCAAAATTCAGCCTGGCACCAGTAAACCATTTGGCACCGGGCATTCTGGTTGAATCATCTACGACTGAATCAAAAGAGCTTGAATGAATAATATCTGTGAATTGCCAGACCTGTGCCCAGAATTCCGGTATGTTTTTGACGGACCATTCATATAATTCCGGGTAGGATGCCAGTTCCAGGCCAAAGGCAGAGTTTACTTTATCCTTGAAAATCGACATTTGTGAATTAATCAGGTCATCAGGGCTGGGTTTCCAGAGGACAGTACTCATTTTACCTTCGACATGTACTCGGAAAAATTAATAGGTTCCGCGCACAATTCTTATAGGATTTCAATCAATTGAAAATTGCTTTTTTAACTGCCGGCGGCATCGCTCCCTGCCTCTCAGCGTCCATTGGCGCACTGGTACAACGATACAATGATCTTTCCCCGGATGCGGAGCTTATGGGCTATATGCATGGTTACCGGGGCCTGCTCCTTGGCAAATCGTTATCCTTCCCGGCAGAAGTTAAGGACGATGCTGAAATTCTTTATCAGTTTGGCGGGAGCCCTATTGGCAGCAGCCGGGTAAAACTGACCAATAAGGATGACTGTATCAGTAAAGGATATATCAATGATGGGGAAGATCCTATGGATGTGGCTGCAGATCAGCTGATAAAAGACGGCGTGAATATTCTCCATACCATCGGTGGTGACGACACCAATACCATGGCTGCAGCTTTACTTACTCATCTGGAGAAGTCCGGCCATGCTCTGACGGTTGTAGGGCTGCCTAAAACAGTGGATAATGACGTTATTCCCATCCAGCAGACCCTGGGAGCCTGGACCGCGGCAGAGCAGGGAGCTATATTTTTTGAAAATATTGCTAACGAGAATACCACCAGCACACGTCAGCTGATCATTCATGAAGTGATGGGCCGGCACAGCGGCTGGCTCACGGCAGCCACAGCCTGCGAATATCGTAAAAGGCTTGATGATATAACTTTCCTTCCTGATTTGTTAGTCTCCAGGGATCGCTGGGATGTGGATGCTGTCTATATCCCGGAATTGGACTGGGATTTTCAAAGGGAAGCTCAACGCTTGCGCAAGCGAATGGATCAAAAAGACGGGGTCAATATTTTCCTGAGCGAAGGTGCCGGATTGGATACCCTTGTGCGGGAAATGGAAGCCCAGGAAGAAGATATACCGATGGATGCCTTTGGCCATGTGCGATTGGATGAGATCAATCCGGGGCAATGGTTCGCGAAGCAGTTTGCCAGTTATTTGGATGCTGAAAAGGTTCTGGTGCAGAAGAGCGGTTATTTTGCCCGCTCCGCCAGGCCCGGTAAGCGAGACCTGGACCTAATCGGGCGCTCCGCATCTATGGCAGCGGAATCAGCGCTTGAAGGAAAAAGCGGCCTGGTTGGCCTGGATGAAGAAGATAGTGGAAAACTGGGTTTAATAGACCTTGACCGCATCCAGGGCGGGAAACAATTTGACCATTCAGCCGACTGGTTCCAGGCTATGCTGAATGATATTGGACAACTATAAAGAATGAAAATGGAGAATATAAATGAGTTGGGATAGTTTA
>JYMV01002104.1_pt2 | contig 32245 bp, 28 predicted proteins | sample 338911 | NCBI WGS metagenome assembly JYMV01 (sample SAMN03354496, study PRJNA234377) | hydrothermal vent metagenome | biome: Deep sea; feature: Hydrothermal plumes at the Eastern Lau Spreading Center, Western Pacific Ocean; material: Seawater | place: Tonga | collected 2009 | depth 2000 m m
GGTACATTGGTTAATAAAATGGCACCTGCTTTGAGAAAAGTTTACGACCAGATGGCTGAACCAAAATGGGTAATCTCAATGGGTTCTTGTGCAAATGGAGGGGGTTATTACCATGACTCATACGCCGTGGTCAGAGGTTGCGATCAAATAATTCCAGTTGATATATATGTACCAGGGTGTCCACCAACTGCAGAAGCACTTTTAAATGGAATCATTGAACTACAACGTAAAATCAAAAACAAAAATTAAACAGTGGTTAACAAAAAGTATGAACAGTTAAATGATTGCATAGACCAATATTTGAATTCATTTGAAATTGTAAAAACAAACGACGGCACCAGCATCACCCTTGAGCTAAAAAAAGATGATCTTATAGAAATTTGCTCCCTTCTCAAAAATACTGAGGCATTGAATTTTTCCATGCTAATTGATGTATGTGGTATTGATTATCTTCATTATGGGGTTGGTGACTGGGAAACCACTAAAGCCACAACATCAGGCTACAGTCGTGCTGTCCAACAAAATACCATCATCCCAGATCCAGATGAAAAATATCAGGAAAAACGTTTTGCTGTAATCTACCATCTTCTTTCGATAGACAAAAATTGGCGGATTCGTTTAAAAACGTTCACTGGTAGTGAAAATCCGCCAATTGTTCAATCGGTAACTGGCATTTGGAATTCAGCTGATTGGTTTGAGCGAGAAGCCTTTGATTTATTTGGAATCTACTTTGATGGACATCCAGACTTGAGAAGGATTCTTACTGATTATGGTTTCATTGGCCATCCTTTTAGAAAAGATTTCCCATTGGCAGGGAATTTAGAGGTCTTCCATGACGATTTGGAACAAAAAGTTAAATACCGACCTGTTTCAATCACTACCAGACCGACTGTACCAAAAGTAATACGCAAGAAAAAGAATTCATAATTATGGCTGATTCTGACAATCTCACTTTAAATTTTGGTCCCCAACACCCTGCTGCTCACGGGGTTTTACGGCTGATCATGGAAATGGATGGAGAAGTTGTTCATCGGATTGATCCCCACGTAGGTTTATTGCATCGAGGCACAGAAAAATTAGCTGAAACCAAACCCTACAACCATAGCATTGGCTATATGGATCGTCTTGATTATATCTCAATGATGTGCTGTGAACATGCATACGTTCTTGCAATTGAAAAACTATTGGACGTCCAGCCTCCTATAAGAGCCCAATATATCAGGGTAATGTTTGATGAAATCACCCGTATTTTGAATCATTTATTATGGCTCGGTTGTCACGGTCTTGATATTGGGGCAATGGCTCTTTTTCTTTATTGTTTCCGAGAAAGAGAGGACTTAATGGATTGCTATGAAGCTGTTTCAGGCTCCAGAATGCACGCGACTTATTATCGCCCTGGTGGAGTTTACAGGGATCTTCCAGAAGAAATGCCTAAATATAAGGCCAACCGCTTTATTTCAAAATCAAAAGTTAAAAAACTTAATTACAACAGAGAAGGGACTTTATTGGATTTTATTGCAGATTTTACTGAGAGATTTCCAAGCAAAGTTGACGAATACGAGGCACTTTTGACAGACAACAGAATTTGGAAACAGCGAACAGTAAATATTGGTGTTGTTGAGCCTGAAAGAGCTATCGAGCTGGGCTTCACTGGACCAATGTTAAGGGGATCGGGGGTGGAATGGGACCTTAGAAGAAAAGAGCCCTACGAGGTTTACGATCTTTTGGATTTTAAAATCCCTATAGGTTTAAACGGTGATTGTTATGATCGATATTTAGTCAGGGTTGAAGAAATGAGACAGTCCAATTTGATTATTCAGCAATGTGTTGCGTGGTTAAATAATAATCCTGGCCCAGTAATCATTGAAGACAATAAACTGATTCCACCTAAACGTGCCTTGATGAAACACGACATGGAATCTTTAATTTATCATTTTAAATTATTTTCTGAAGGTTATTCAGTACCCGAAGGCGAAATATATTGCCCTGTTGAAAGCCCCAAAGGTGAATTTGGTGTTTACATTGTGTCTGATGGGGCCAATAAACCTTATCGACTGAAAGTGAGAGCACCAAGTTTCGCTCATTTAGCTGCCATCAATGAAATGGTAAAGGGACACATGTTGGCGGATGTTGTTTCGGTTCTTGGAACGCTGGATCTTGTGTTTGGTGAACTTGATCGTTAGTTGAATGCAATGAGTACTAAAAATACAGAAACCATGGAACTGGCTGAAACCATTAAAGAGAAAATTGATACCTGGGTTGCAAAATTTCCTGTGGGTAAGCAACGGTCAGCCATTATTGGCTCACTTCACGTTGTCCAAGAACACAACCAAGGGTACTTGACTCCCGAACTAATGGATGCGGTTGCAGACTATTTAGATCTGCCATGCATCTACGTTTATGAAGTGGCAACGTTTTATTCGATGTTTCAAACAGAGCCGGTTGGATACAACGAAATAGCCATTTGCACCAATATATCATGCATGTTATCTGGGTCTGATGAGATCGTTCATCATGTTGAAGATAGGTTGAATATAAAATTGGGAGAAACCACAAAAGATGGGAAAATTTTTCTGAAAAAAGAAGAGGAGTGTTTAGCTGCATGCACAGGGGCACCGATGATGATGGTAAACCATCAATATATTGAGAATCTGAATATTGAGAAGGTCAACGAGATTTTGGACAAATTGGGACAGCAAAAATGATGCACGAGAATTCAATCTGTTTTTCAAACATCAATCAACCTGAATCATGGAAGATAGAAAATTACATGGCATCGGGTGGTTATCTGCAATGGAAAAAAATCCTCCAAGGACAACCGGGTGATAAGGCTCGACAAAAAATTGTTGAAATAATTAAAACATCTGGACTCAGGGGCAGAGGCGGGGCTGGGTTTCCAACCGGCTTAAAATGGAGTTTTATGCCAAAAACAACAGAACAAAAATACCTTGTTTGCAACTCTGATGAAAGTGAACCAGGTACCTGTCACGATCGAGAAATTTTAAAGTTAAACCCACATGCTGTTATCGAGGGAATGGCCATTGCAGGCTTTGCTATGGATGCCACCGTAGGTTACAACTACGTGCGTGGTGAATTTATAAAGGATTGTTACCCAATTGTTGAATTTGCATTACAAGAAGCATACACACACAACTTATTGGGGAAAAATATACTTGGTTCAGGTGTTAATTTTGATCTATATAATTTTTTAGGTGCAGGTGCATATATATGTGGTGAAGAGACTGGGCTTTTGGAATCACTCGAAGGCAAGCAAGGAAAACCAAGATTTAAACCCCCATTTCCTGCAAAATTTGGTGTTTATGGAATGCCCACAACTGTAAACAATACCCAAACATTGGCAAGTGTTCCTAAAATCATAGAACAAGGTACCGAATGGTACAAAAGCATGGGTACCGATAAGTCACCCGGAACAAACATTTTTTCTGTCACCGGTCATGTTAACAAACCCGGTAACTATGAATTGCCTTTGGGTATTCCATTTGCAGATTTATTAGAAAGGGCAGGAGGTATGCTGGACAATAAAAAATTAAAGGCCGTCATTCCTGGCGGTTTGTCCACAAAAGTATTACCAGGAGATGTCATTGCCGATTGTACGATGGATTATGAATCACTTGCGAGTGCGGGCTCTGCCCTAGGTACAGGTGCGGTAGTCGTGATTGCGGAAGGAACCTGCATGGTTGAATTGCTGAAGAGGTCTTCACGATTCTACTATGTAGAGAATTGTGGTCAATGCACCCCATGCCGTGAAGGAACAGGTTGGCTGTATCGATTGTTGCAAAAAATCACCCAAGGCAAAGGTCAAGAAAGTGACTTGACATTATTGGTTGATGTAGCAAACAGAATAGAAGGAAATACCATATGTGCGTTTGGAGATGCTGCTGCTTGGCCGGTACAAAGTTTTATAGAACACTACTACAGTGAATTTGCGTACATGATCAATAATCATGGAAAGTCAATCGCAGCATAATACAAAGATCAAATCATGAGTGAGACTAAAATTACCATTACGATTGATGATCAGGAATATAAAGTTAATTCTGGTCAAATACTGATAGAGGTAACTGACCAATTGGGCATTCATATCCCTCGGTTTTGTTATCACGAGAAACTCTCTATCGCAGCAAACTGCAGGATGTGCCTTGTTGAAGTAGAGAACTCTACAAATGCATTACCGGCCTGTGCAACGGAAGTTTCTGAAGGGATGGTTGTTAAGACTACGTCCGAGAGTGCTGAATTGGCACAACAAGCCACCATGGAATTTTTGCTAATCAATCATCCACTGGATTGTCCAATATGTGACCAAGGTGGTGAATGTGAGCTGCAAGATTTGGCTTACAGTCATGGCAGGAATGAATCAAGATTCGAAGTAAAGAAACGAACTTTACCGGATGATAATTTAGGACCTTTGATATCCACCGATATGACTCGGTGTATTTTATGCACACGATGTGTCAGATTTGGTACGGAAATAGCTGGATTGCCAGAGCTTGGAACTATAGGTAGAGGTGAATCTTCAACAATCAGTACCTTCGTAGAAAAAACAGTTGATCATGAATTATCTGGAAACATGATAGACATCTGCCCAGTTGGGGCACTCAATAACAAACCTTACCGTTATACAGATAGGACTTGGGAGCTCGATCAAATCGAAAGTGTTTCTCCCCATGACTGTGTCGGTTCAAACATGTTTTTGCACGTTAAGGGCGATAAGATCAAACGAATTGTTCCTAAAGCCAATCCAGAAATTAATGAAGTTTGGATATCGGATCGAGATCGCTTTGCATTCGATGGTATATATAGCGATGATCGACTGACCGTACCCATGCTTCGTAAAAATGGAGTGATGGAAGAGGCGACATGGGAGGAAGCAATTGATGCTTTTAGCAAAGTTTTAATAACACTGCAAAACAAGAAAAGTAAAAATGGAGTTGCAGCTCTAATTTCTTCATCAACTGCACTGAACGAGCAATACTTGTACGCATACTTAATGAGAAGTTTGGGTTTCAATAACATTGACCATAGAATCAGGCAAATTGATTTTACAGGAGATTCTTTGGATCCAATATTTCCTAATTTTGATATCAAACCGCACCAAATTGAAAACATGAAGTCAATTCTGATCATCGGTTCAGATTTAAGAAAGGAAACCCCTCTAATTGCTCATTGGGTAAAAAAAGCAGCTGATCAAGGTGCATCAGTTAATTTTATAAATCAAGAATACAGTGAATATTACTTTCCAATAGATAATTTTATTTTATCAGGCCAAGAAGCCCTAGCTGAGAATTTAGCGTTGGTTTTGAAAGCCTCAAATGATGATGCAGCAAACAAACTGCCGTCTCATATTGAAGATGTTTTGAATGCATTACCAACGCCTTCACTTTCTCATTACCAAATAGCCAAATCCTTAGCTAATCATGAACAGAGTTTCTTGCTATCTGGCCTTCTTTGTCATAGCCACTCCGAATATGCATTGATTAGAAGTTATCTCAATCTTTTATCATATGTCAGCAATTCATCGTTTGGTGAATTGACCCACGGAGCCAATGCAACAGGTGCTTATCTAACCGGCTGCATCCCGCATAGAAAAGCTTTCGGAGAAAGCCATGAGTTAGGTTTGAATGCCCTTGAGATGTGCACTAAAAATCATCAACTCATTGTATTGTATGGAATTGAACCAGAAGACTGTCTGTATCAAGAAAAACTAAATCAGTCAATTGTCGGGAGCCAAACCACCGTCCAGTTTTCACCTTTTATCACCCCTTTTATGAAAGAGAATGCAGACATTATGTTTCCACTGAAAACACCGTATGAATCCAAAGGGGCATTTATTAATGCATCTGGCATGATCCAAGATTTCAATCTTCAACTTGATCTGGCGAAAGACAACCCTTCAAACCAAGAATTATTACTTCAAATCATTGAAGGGTCAAAATTACCCATGCCCTCACTGGACAATTTGAAAGAAAAAATTAAAAAATTTATTGATGAAACAAAAAACACCCATAATCGACTTCTGGAAATCCCAGAAAAAGTACTAAAAACAACCAAAAACTATTCATCAGTATCCTCTCATCTATACGATGTTGATTCAATCACCAGAAGATCTAGGCCGCTGCAACAGACCAAGGATGCACTGTCTCAATTCAGTGAAGACCAATAAAAATGGATGAGTTTTTAACAATATTATTTGACTTCTTGCCTCCAGAGAGCATTAGGTTTGTGGTTCCTTTTATGAAAATTATTATTTTGCTTGTTGCTTTAATATTAGGTGCCGCTTTTTTGGTTTTTTTCGAAAGAAAAGTCATTGCTTTCATGCATCAAAGAATTGGCCCCAACAGGGTTGGACCCAAGGGCTGGTTTCAATCCTTTGCTGACGTGATTAAACTCTTTATAAAAGAAGTGATTGTGCCATCGAATGCCGATCGTTTCTTATTTTTAACCGCGCCTTTGCTGTCACTGATTCCAGCTCTTGCAGCATGGGCGGTTATTCCTTTGAATGAAACGTTTATTATTGCTGACATCGATGCAGGGATTCTGTATCTTCTGGCCCTAACTTCATTCAGTGTCTATGGGGTAATTTTAGCTGGATGGGCTTCCAATTCAAAATATGCTTTTTTAGGTGCAATGCGTTCTGCAGCTCAAATGGTCGCTTACGAAATAGCAATGGGGTTTGCCCTGGTTGGAGTCTTAATGGCTGGAGGAAGTCTAAACTTAGGTGATATTGTTGCCGCTCAATCAGGAGGAATCTTACACTGGTTTTGGATCCCTTTGTTTCCATTGTTTTTTGTTTATTTTATTTCAGGTATTGCCGAAACAAATCGCCACCCTTTTGATGTCGCAGAAGGAGAGTCGGAAATTGTCGCTGGTTTCCATGTAGAGTATTCAGGTGCAGCTTTTGCAATATTCTTTTTGGCTGAATATGTCAATATGCTGTTGATTGCAACTCTAACATCAATCATGTTTTTGGGAGGATGGGAGAGTTTTTTTGCAGGATCCAATTACTTAATGAATACTTCTTTGGAATTTTTAATGGAACCGAGCATACTCTGGCTAGCGGTTAAAGTAAGTTTCTTTTTATTTACTTTTTTCTGGTTGAGGGCTTCATTTCCCCGTTATCGATACGATCAAATCATGAAACTAGGCTGGAAAGTGCTTATACCGATAACAATTATCTGGATCGGTGTAGAAGGGGTCATGTTTCTGGCGAATATAGGCCCTTGGAAAGTTGCATGAAAATTCTAAATATAATTAAAACTTTAACCTTGATAGATTTATTAAAGGGCTTAAAAGTAACCCTGAAAAACTTCTTCAAACCAAAAATCACAGTTCAGTACCCAGAAGTTAAAACACCCATTTCTAACCGATTTAGAGGCAAGCTCGCTTTGATGAAATACGAAAACGGCGAAGAACGTTGCATTGCTTGCAAACTGTGTTCAGCTGTTTGTCCTGCCAACGCTATTTCAATTGATTCAGAAGAAAGTGAAGATGGAACAAGACGAACAACACGATTTGATATAGATGCTTTCAAATGTGTTTACTGTGGCTTTTGTGAGGAAGCTTGCCCAGTAGATGCAATTGTGGAAACCGATATCTTTGAATACCACATGACTGAAAACCATCAGAGACTCCAAACCAAAGAAATGTTGTTGCAACTTGGAGACGATTACCGTGAAAAAATTGTGCGTAAAAAAGAAAAAGATCACCATTATAAATAGCTGAACATGGCATTTATTGAAATAATATTTTATGTTTTTTCCTCAATATTGGTCCTCACTAGTCTTGGCGTTATATTGTTTAAAAACCCAGTCTATTCAGCCATATCATTGATTCTAAGTTTTATCACAAGTGCCGCATTGTGGCTTTTGTTGCAAGCAGAATTTTTGGCTATTGTTTTGATTCTTGTGTATGTCGGTGCTGTTATGGTCTTGTTTTTATTTGTTGTGATGATGTTGAATATCAGTGATGTTATTCGGACATCTAGATTCAACAAAATAGCTCCATTTGCCCTGTTTATTGGACTAATTATTGTTGGCGAATTAATCACTTTAATTTGGATCCGGTCGGATCTATTTTCCATGGCATCCTCACCAATCGGCGTTTTAGACACCAGTGTTGGTAATACAACACTGCTGGGAACAGCGTTGTTTACTGATTACTTATATCCGTTTGAAATAGCAGGATTTATTTTACTGTTGGCAATCGTTGTTTCTATTTCTCTAACCTTGAGACGTCGTGAAGGTTTGAAAAGACAAATAGTCAGCGAACAAGTCAACATTGACCCAACAAAACGAATGAAATTAGTTGATTTAAAAAGTGAGAAGAATTAAGTGTTAGCTCTTCAATCATACTTAACTTTGGCTGCAATCGTATTTGCAATTGGTGTGATGGGTATTATTATCAACCGAAAAAATATCATCATCTTGTTGATGTGCACCGAATTATTGCTGCTCGCAGTCAATTTTAATTTCATTGCTTTTTCTTACTTTAATCAAGATATTACCGGTCAGATTTTTGTATTTTTTATCTTGACAGTTGCCGCTGCTGAAGCAGCTATCGGCCTTGCCATATTGGTTGTACTTTATCGCAATAAAGACTCAATTGACGTGCAGGAATTACAAACATTAAGAGAATAAATCTGTGTACGAGTTAAGTTTAATTGCTTTGATTACACCGTTGGTCGGTGGATTGTTGGCCGGTCTCATTGGGTCTAAGGTAAACAAATCTTTTACACACTGGATAACAACACTTGGTATTTTTATCTCCTTCTCAATTTCTTGTTGGATTCTGGTGGAAGTTTTNNNNCATTTATGAATGGATGTCAATAGCTGGGTTTAATTTTAAAGCGGGCATTTTAATTGATCATCTGACTGTCAGCATGATGGCTGTTGTGACTTTTATATCTTTGATGGTCCATATTTATAGTATTGGTTATATGCATGATGATCCTGGTTACCATAGGTTTTTCTGCTACATATCGTTGTTTACTTTTGCAATGTTGCTGTTGGTGATGTCAAACAACCTTCTCCAATTATTTTTCGGATGGGAAGGCGTTGGTTTGATGTCCTATTTATTAATTGGATTTTGGTACAAAAAAGAATCGGCCATTCAGGCAAATTTTAAAGCTTTTATTGTGAATAGAGTAGGTGACATGGGACTGCTTTTAGGAATAGCAGTCATATTTTCAATCATCGGTTCACTTGATTATCAAACGATATTTAACTCAAGCACAGAACTGGTCAAGGCAAAGATTTCCATAACCAACGGTTATTCTGTGTCAGCTGTCACCCTGGCGTGTCTTTTGTTGTTTTTCGGGGCAATGGGTAAATCTGCCCAAATGCCACTTCACGTATGGCTGCCAGATTCTATGGAAGGCCCAACCCCAATTTCAGCACTGATTCATGCAGCGACCATGGTAACTGCCGGGGTTTACATGGTGGCTCGAATGTCACCTTTGTTTGAATTGTCTTCAGTGGCACTGTCAGTGGTTTTGATTGTTGGTGCAACCACTGCTTTATGCGCTGGATTATTAGGCATTGTTATGTGTGATATTAAAAGGATAATTGCCTACTCAACAATATCCCAATTGGGATATATGATGGTTGCTGCTGGGGTTTCTGCATATTCGGCAAGCGTATTTCATTTAATGACCCATGCTTTTTTTAAATCTTTGTTATTTCTAGCAGCAGGATCAGTGATCATTGCACTGCACCATGAACAAGATATTAGAAAAATGGGTGGATTGAAGCAATACATGCCTATCACCTATCTGGCTGCTTTGATAGGATCGCTTTCACTCATAGGTTTTCCTGGATTTGCCGGATTTTTCTCAAAAGATGCTTTAATTGAAGCAGTTGCCCATTCTTCCACCGTGGGATCAGAATTTGCTTATTATTGTGTTTTGATTGGTGTTTTTGTAACCGCACTGTATACGTTTAGATTCTTATTTATGGTTTTTCACGGTCAAACAAGATTCAAAGGCGGAGAACAAATTAAGGAATCATCGTGGGTAATTTTGATCCCACTAATCTTATTGTCCATTCCTTCTATACTTATTGCATGGCCAACATTTGGATTGCTGGTTTTTGGTGACTTTTTCTCGGACTCAATCCGTCAGATATCGAGCTACGAACTGTTTGGTTTTGAATATCAAAGCCCTTTGTCTTTTCTGATCCATTCTTTTTCTGGACCGGTTATTTATCTTTCTGTTATTGGCATATTTGCAGCATGGGTTGGTTACATTAAAAAACCTGAATTACCATACAAAATAAGTAACCAATTCACCACGATACATAGGGTGTTGGTCAATAAATTCTATTTTGATCATTTTTATGAAAATGTCATTGCAAAAAATACTGCCAAGTTAGGCTCGGCGTTTTGGAAATTTGGGGATATCAAAATTATTGATGATTTTTTGGTCAATGGAACAGCAATTAGAATTCAAAAATTGTCCACAATTACCAAAAAGATGCAGACAGGATATATATACCATTATGCCTTGATGATGGTGATAGGCCTGTCGTTATTGCTTGCCTGGGTAATTATCAAATCATGAGGCTGTAAATAGAAAACTGATCATGCTGTCTTTACTTATATTCATCCCCATCGTTGTTGCCATTGCCATCGTCCTAATGGGGGATAAGCATGCAGGGAAAGCCTATGGGTTAGCACTACTTGCATCGTTGTTTGTGTTCGCATTTGCCCTGTTTGTTGGCATCAAATTTGATCCAAGTCTGAATCAGTTCCAATTTGTTGAACAAGTCAACTGGATAACCCAATTTAATATCCAATACCATCTCGGAATTGATGGTATTTCATACCCATTAATTTTATTGACATCCTTACTGACTCCTATAGTTGTTGTGACTTCAAGAACTTCACCAAAACAAAAATATCACCAGTATCTGGCTTCTTTTCTAATTATGGAAGGATTGATGATTGGCGTATTCTGTGCCTTGGACGGGTTTTTATTTTATCTCTTTTGGGAGTCAATGCTTATTCCCATGTTCATCATTATTGGCCTCTGGGGAGGCAACAACCGGGTTTATGCAACTGTAAAATTTTTCTTGTACACGTTTCTGGGTTCGGTATTTATGCTGATTGCATTGATCTATCTTTATTTTAAAACAGGCGGTTATTCGATATCAGATTTTCACTCTGTTCCGTTGTCAATGCGTGAACAATTACTGATCTTTCTGGCATTTTTATTTGCCTTTGCAGTCAAAATACCAATGTGGCCAGTTCACACATGGTTACCGGATGCTCACGTGGAGGCACCAACAGGTGGATCTGTGATTTTGGCAGCAATCTTATTAAAAATGGGTGGTTATGGTTTTTTGAGGTTTAGTCTGCCCATCGCACCTGACGCATCAGCTTATCTTTCTAGCTTCATGATAGCTTTGTCATTAGTTGCAATTATCTATATCGGTCTGGTGGCAATAGCGCAGACCGACATGAAAAAGCTCATAGCCTACTCATCAATATCACATATGGGTTTTGTAACCCTTGGAGCATTTGTTTTCTTTAATATCGGTACCCAAACGGCTAGCTCTGAAACAATGAGCCTCGCACTTACTGGAGCTATGATTCAGATGATATCCCATGGGTTGATTTCTGCGGCCTTATTTCTGTGTGTTGGGGTTATGTACGATCGGTTGCACACCAGATTGATCTCAGGTTACCGCGGCGTTGTTAATTCCATGCCAAAATTTGCAACCTTAATGGTATTTTTCGTACTAGCCAACGCTGCTGTTCCCGGTACGTCTGGATTTGTTGGAGAATTCACTATCATTTTAGCCAGTTTCAGGATGAATCTTTGGGTAGCATTTTTTGCTGCAATAACCCTTATTATCGGCGCTTCATATTCACTGTGGTTAATTAAAAGAGTAATTTTTGGTAAACCGTTGAATGAACGAATCTCAGGAATGCAGGAGATGACTGTGATAGAAGCTTTGCCTTTGGTAACTTTGGCATTTTTGGTTTTAAGTTTGGGTCTATGGCCTGCACCACTTGTTGAAATAATGTCCACAAGCATAGAAAACTTAGTGAATCATATAACTTTTTCAAAATTATAAATCAGACTAATGATTAACATAATAAAGCCCATCATCCCTGAATTAACATTAGCTGCGGGAATTTGTTTGATGGTCTTGGTGAACAGTTTTATTCGTACGCCCCATAGATCAACATCACAGATTCTTGCTGTTTTAACTCTTGTCATTGCAACAGCAACAGCTGTGCCTTTGTTCAACCACGATGTGGAAATTCTATTTAATGGTCAATTTATCATCGATCCACTGGCTATTGGTTTAAAAATATCGGCGTACGTAGCTGTTTTATTAGTTGTCCTGTCTACGACAATTAATGAAAAAATAAATCAGAGTGAAATATTGTTAATTGAATTGTTTGCAACACTAGGAATATCAATTATTTGTTCTGCTGCGAACTTATTAACTATTTATTTAGGATTAGAGACACTGGCTCTGTCGCTTTACGGTTTAGTTGCAGCAAACAAAAATTCAATTGAATCCACCGAAGCGGCAATGAAATTTTTTATACTTGGTGCTATTGCTTCAGCAATATTCTTATATGGAATATCTCTGATATATGGAATTTACGGAACGCTCAATATTAATTTGTTAAACGTTATGATTGTTAACAATACCTTGGAGCTGAAAATTGCAGTCGGCTTTATTTTATGTGGCATTGCTTTTAAGTTTGGGGCGATTCCTTTTCACAGCTGGGTACCTGATACTTACCAAGGCGCTTCAACACCAGTGGCTTTATTTATCTCCACAGCACCAAAAATTGCTGCGTTTGCTCTGTTGTATCGACTGCTGATTGATGCATTTATAAGTATTTCAGAAACTTGGGTTGTCATGATCTATGCCTTAGGAATGATTTCATTAATTATTGGGAATTTAATCGCAATTAGCCAAAATAATTTTAAAAGATTATTGGGATACTCGGCTATAGGGCATATTGGGTTTATCTTTTTAGGAATCGCTACTGGAACTAAAGACGGCTTGGAAAGTTCATTATTTTACCTATTAATATACGTTTTAATGACCATGGTTGCCTTTATGGTTATTGAGGTCTTGTCCTCGAAACACCGTGAAGTGAAATTGCTCAAAGACTTCAAAGACTTAAACAGCTCACACCCATGGCTCTCATTAATTATGCTGTTTTCCATGTGCAGTATGATTGGAATACCTCCTTTTGCTGGGTTTTATGCGAAATGGAGTGTTTTATCTTCTTTGGTAGAAGCCAATATGGTTTATACAGCCATAATTGCCATTCTCATGACAGTTGTCGCTGCCTTTTATTACCTGCGAGTTATTTGGTTTATTTATTTTGAGAAAACAAATCAGGAAATTGGACAACCAGAATCTACGATTTTACAAAAAGCCGTCGTATCATTCACAGGAATAGCTATACTTTTAATCGGTTTATACCCCAAACCCATACTGGATTTTTGTCGACAGATTATTTCATCAAATCTGTTGCTAGATTGATGATAAAAAGTTAGTATCATTCACCTACAGATGCGGGGTGGAGCAGTCTGGCAGCTCGTCGGGCTCATAACCCGAAGGTCGCAGGTTCAAATCCTGCCCCCGCTACCATGTATTTGGTTTGGCCCCGTATCTGGGGCTTTATTTTTGGTGTTTAATGTGAGAGATTTGAGAGAAAAAATACAAGAAATGATTCAAACAAGTATTGAAATCATGGGCTATGAACTTATAGATATAGAGTGTCACCAGGGAAGAAAATCACTCAAGATAATTGTTTATATCGATCATACAAGGGGTATTAAAATTGATGATTGCGTAAAGATAACCAAAGTTATTTCACCAATACTTGATGATGATAATGCTTTGAATGAATACTATAATTTGGAAGTTTCATCGCCAGGATTGAATCGGAAACTCATTTTAAAAGAACATTACGACAAATTTATCGGCAAAGTCATTAAGATAAAATTAAAAATAAAAATCGATAACCGAAAGATTTATAAAGGCACATTATTAGAAAGGATAGACGGCAGCATTAGTATTATTGAAAATAACCAGAAAATTAACATACAGATGGATGCCATTGAAATTTGTAGGCTGGTACCTGCATTTGAATAACATAAATAAAATAATATAGGTGAACAATGGACGCGGATATCATACAAGTTGTTGACGCAGTTTCTACAGCCAAAGATGTGGAACCGGAAATTATATTTGATGCAATTGAGAGTGCTATTGCATCTGCAACTAAGAAAAAATACGCTGAAGATATCGATGTTAACGTTAGGATTGATCGGCAAACAGGAGATTACAAAACATACAGGAGATGGTTTGTTTTTGCCGACGATTCAAGAGAATTAGAAGAACCTGATTTTGAATTAAGAATGATTGATGCCGTGGAAATTGATGCGTCTGCTCAAATTGGCGAATACGTTGAACAAGAAATAGAATCGATTGATTTTGATAGAATTGGCGCACAAATTGCCAAGCAAGTTATTGTTCAGAAAGTAAGAGAGGCTGAGAAACAGAAAACTATAGATCTTTATCAGGATAAAGTTGGTCAATTAGTTGGGGGCGTTGTAAAAAGATTGGACAGAAGCGGCTACTATCTTGATCTTGGCAACAACGCAGAAGCTTTTTTACCCAGAAGAGAAACTATCCCCAAAGAACCTATTAGACCTCAAGACCGGTTAAAGGCAATACTAAAAGAGATCAATATAGACCTAAAAGGACCTCCTTTAATACTGTCCAGAGTTGAGCCTAGTTTCTTAATTGAATTATTTAAAATAGAAGTTCCTGAAATAGGACAAAATCTTATTTCCATCGTTGGAGCAGCGAGGGATCCTGGTCTGAGAGCTAAAATAGCTGTAACTTCTGAGGATAAAAGAATCGACCCTGTTGGTGCTTGCGTTGGCATGAGGGGCTCAAGAGTGCAAGCTGTCTCGAATGAACTTAATGGTGAACGGATTGATATTATTTTGTGGTCAGATAACGCTGCTCAATTTGTTATAAATGCTATGTCACCAGCAAATGTGATCTCAATCATTGTCGATGAAGAGACTAACTCGATGGATATTGCAGTAGAAGAAGCTAAGCTTTCTCAGGCAATCGGAAGAGGTGGTCAAAATATAAGGCTGGCCAGTGATCTTACACAATGGAAATTGAATGTAATGAGCGAGGCTGATGCACAGGAAATAGATGAACATGAGATGCAAAAGATTATCGACCTTTTCTCAAATAAACTTTCTGTTGATGAAGATGTAGCATCATTATTGGCACAAGAAGGATTTTCCAATATTGAAGAAATTGCCTATGTTCCCATTGATGAATTGGAAGAAATTGAGGGATTTGATGATAAATTGGTTGCTGAACTTAGAGAACGAGCCCAAGACCAATTGCTCATTGAGGCAATCAGCACAGAAGAGGACCTTGATGTTCACGGACCTTCCGATGACCTCCTTGAACTTCCATTAATAACACCAGAGCTTGCATTTTCGCTAGCAAGAGCAGGGGTTAATACCAAAAATAAGTTGGCAGAACAATCGGTTGATGACCTTCAGGAGATTGAAGAATTGGATGAGGATTTAGCAGCAAAAGTTATACTTCAAGCACGAGAAGACTGGTTCAAAGCAGGTGAGGTCATTCCAGATGATGACATTAGTGAAGAAGAACTTGGATCGGAGGAGTAGTTAAATATGTCAACAACAACCGTTTCCAAACTAGCCACGGCATTAAAGTTATCCAGTGAAAAACTAATATTGCAATTGAATGATGCTGGAATTGCTGTAACAGATAAAAACGATGTAGTCTCAAACGATCAAAAACTGCTGTTGTTAAACCATTTAAGGGGAAGCCATGGAACGAAATCAACAGCTTCATCGGCACCTAAAAAATTAACCATTAATAGACGATCACAGAGTGAGTTAAAACTATCTGGAAGTTTTGGCAGATCAAGAACGGTAAACGTTGAAGTTAGAAAAAAAAGAACCTATCTGAAAAAAGAAACTTTGATTGATCAGGCAAAAAAAGAACTTGAAGAACAAAAAAAACTGGAACAGGAAAAACAAAAACAAATTGAAGAGGAAATTCAAAATCAAAAGCTGGAGAGTGCGCCTGCTGAAATCATCAACAAGAACCAATCCAAGATTTCTGTAACCGATAAAAAACCCAAAGACACTTCTCATAAAAAAGATAAAGGACTTAAAAAGAAAAAAAGAAAAAACCAGGTTGATGAAGACCCCTATCTTATTAAAGAGCTTCACGTAAAAGGAAAAGTCAAGAAAAGAAAAAAAAGGAAGATTAGAAGGTCTCTCAGTTCAGCAATACTTGATCAGGCACATACATTCGAGAAACCTTCCTCACCCGTAGTACAAGAGGTGGCGATACCTGAAGCCATTACGCCGCAGGAACTTGCTCAAAAATTATCCATGAAAGTTAATGAAGTGATCACCAGCATGATGAATTTAGGTGTTATTGCTACAGCAAACGATAATCTTGATCAGGAAACTGCAATTTTGATTGTTCAAGAAATGGGACACAAAGCAGTTCCTATGGATGAACGAACAGTTGAGGACACCTTATTTGATGATGGAGATGATACGTACGAAAAAGTTGATAGACCCCCAGTTGTGACTATTATGGGACATGTTGACCATGGAAAAACATCACTATTAGATTACATTAGGAAGAGTAAGGTTGTAGATAAAGAAGCCGGAGGCATTACACAACACATTGGCGCCTACTCGATAGTACATAAATCAAACTCCATTACATTTTTAGATACGCCAGGACATGCCGCTTTTAGCAGTATGAGAGCACGCGGTGCCAATGTTACTGATATTATCATTCTTGTCGTTGCAGCCAACGATGGGGTGAAACCGCAAACAGTTGAATCTATTGAGCATGCCAGAGCATCTGTTGTCCCTATCATCGTTGCTATAAATAAAATTGATAAACCTGAATCGGATATCGAGAAAGTACGAAATGAAATGATTGCAAATGAAATTGTTCCAGATGATTTAGGTGGCGATTGTCTATTTGTTAATATTTCAGCAAAAACCGGTGATGGTATTGAAAATTTATTAGAAACCATCGTTTTACAATCTGAAATTTTAGATCTAAAAGCGTCCAATGAAGGCAGAGCAGTTGGTGTTGTTATAGAATCCGGGATAGAAAGCGGAAAAGGGGCAGTGGCAACAATTTTAATTACTGAGGGGCGATTGAACAAGGGGGATTTAATTATCGCTGGTGAAGAATTTGGAAAAGCAAGAATCCTAATGGATGAAAATAATAAGGAACTTAATTTTGTTACTCCTTCCACGCCTGTAAAGGTTTTTGGATTATCTTCCACCCCCAATGCTGGAGATGAAATAAGGGTTGTGAGTAATGAAAAACAAGGAAAAGAAATTTCAACTCTTAGGAAAGACAGAAATAGAGTTAACAAATTAAACGATCAAAAAATCATAAAGATGAAAAATTTCATGGAACAATCTATGGACAGTTCCAAAAAAACAATTTCTCTGATAGTTAAAGCTGATGTCCAAGGCAGTGTTGAGGCAATAAGGGATTCTTTGCTGAAACTGTCAACCGATGAGGTTGAAGTTGATATTATATCCTCAGGAGTTGGTGGTATTAGTGAATCTGATATTAACTTAGCTACTGCTTCTAACGCATTCATTATAGGATTTAATGTGAGAGCAGACACCGGTGCTAGAAAAATTATAAAAGAATCCGATGTTGAGATTAAATACTATAGTGTGATTTATGAAACAATAGACGATGTTTCAGACATTATTGAAGGTCATGCAACACCCATTATTAAAGAAGAAATAACAGGGCTTGCAGAAGTTAGAGATATTTTTGATTCACCAAAACTTGGTAAAATAGCAGGCTGTTTAGTAACCGAGGGTACGGTCACCAAATCCAGTTCTATCCGAGTTCTAAGAGACAACACGGTGATCTATGAAGGAGAACTTGAATCACTAAAGAGATTCAAAGACTCGGTCAACAAAGTAAAATCTGGAACAGAATGTGGAATTGGTGTTAAAAATTATAATGACATTAAAATTGGTGATCAAATTGAATGTTACACCAAGGTAGAGATAAATCAGTAATCTATGCCTAATGAATTTACTATCAATAAAAAAGTTGAAGTCAAAATTCAACGAATACTCAGCGAATTACTCTCACTAAAAGTAAGTGACCCAAGGTTGAAGAATGTCATTATTAGTGAAGTTAAAGTTACCAAGGACATCAGCACTGCCAAAGTTTATTTTCTCATTTTAAATCAACAAAACAAAGCCAAACAAATTGAATCAATTTTGAGAAAAGCAACCGGCTTTCTTAAAAAAGAAATGAGCGCCCAGTTAAACTTAAAAAAATTACCACATCTGATATTTATTTATGATACGAAAGAACAGGACGCCTTGTACATGAACAAGTTAATAGATAAAACCATAATGAATGACCAGAAAAACAAATAAAATAAATGGAATATTATTACTGGATAAGCCATCAGGTGTAACTTCAAATAAGGCGTTGCAAATAACAAAAAAACTCTTTGCGGCAGAAAAAGCAGGCCATACAGGTAGTTTGGACCCAATTGCAACTGGCGTTCTACCGATTTGTTTTGGCCAGGCAACAAAAGTTTCAAAATATTTAATTGAATCGTCAAAAACCTATCACGTAATCGCAAAACTTGGCATTAAAACAACAACAGCTGATCGTGAAGGAAGTGTATTAGTAAAAAAAACATTTAAAAAATTAAAGAATGAACAAATTGAAGAAGTTTTGAAATTATTTATTGGTAAATCAGAACAATTGCCACCTATGTTTTCTGCAATTAAAGTTAATGGAATTAGATTGTATAAGTATGCAAGAAAAGGTTTAACGATATCCAGAAAAAGTAGACAAATAGTGGTTCACAGTATTTGTTTAAAAAATTACAAAGAAGACTTGTTAGAACTGATTGTCCATTGTGGCAAGGGTACTTATATTCGAACTCTGATAGAAGATATTGGAATCCAGCTGAACACATATGCACATGTCACTGAACTAAGAAGGATCTCAATCGATCTACTTGACTGTCAAAATATAATCACACTGAAGCAACTAGAAATTGCAAAAAAAAGTCAGGAATTACACAGTTACTTGTTGCCATTGGATACAGCGATTAAATTTTTACCCAAAGTAAATATAAACAAAGAATATCGCTCTTGTTTTATTCAAGGTCAAAAAGTTATGTTGCAGCCCGAAGCTACCTTTTTGAATCAAAGTCTAAGGGTCTATGATCATAATGATCAGATTGTTGGGCTTGGGTGTATTGAAAAAGATGGGTTTTTAAAACCCATTAGAGTTTTTAATTTTAATTAATTAATTATTATCTAGTTGTCGTCATCAATAAACTATGTAGAATAGCGTCTGAAAATAATATTTGATGTAGTAAATATGCCTTTAACAGCTGAAACAAAAAAAGAAGTAATTGAGAAATACAAACTATCTGACCAGGACACTGGATCATCTGAAGTCCAAGTGGCTCTTTTGTCTGAGAGAATAAATTCTTTAATGGATCATTTTAATTTACATAAAAAAGATCATCACTCAAGACGAGGACTTCTAATGATGGTAAACAAGAGAAGAAAGCTGCTGGATTACCTAAAAAATAAAGATATAAGTCAATATCAACAATTAATTTCTAAATTAGGTTTAAGGAAGTAAGGTAAAAATCAAAAGAAACTAGGTTTTCTTAGTATTCTCTAAAAAAAGGATTAACAGTGAAAGTAATAACAAAGACCATCCCATATGGGAACCAAAACATAGTTATAGAATCAGGGAAAATAGCAAGACAAGCACACGGATCAGTTGTAATTTCATCAGGAGGTACAACAATTTTAGTTACTGTTGTAGCTAAAAGGGAGCCAAAGCCAGGACAAAGCTTCTTTCCTTTAGGAGTACATTACGTAGAAAAAACTTATGCTGCTGGGAAAATTCCGGGTGGTTTTTTTAAACGCGAAGGCAGACCGAGTGAAAAAGAAACATTGGTATCAAGACTAATAGATAGACCTCTCAGACCACTTTTCCCAAAAGGTTTTATGAACGAAGTTCAAGTTATCGCAACATTATTGAGCATGGACCCTGAAATACAGACAGATGTCATTGCAATGATTGGTGCATCAGCAGCACTTTCCATATCTGGCATTCCTTTTGATGGTCCCATTGCAGGCGCAAGGGTAGGGTATATAGACAACAAATATTGCCTAAATCCAGAATTATCAGACATGTCAGATTCACAATTGAATTTGATTGTTGCTGGAACAAGTGAAGCAATATTAATGGTTGAATCTGAGGCCAATGAATTATCAGAAGAAATTATGTTGGGTGCCGTCCTGTATGGCCATGAACAAATGCAACCTGTTATCAATGTGATCAAAGAACTGCAAACAGAAATTGGTAAAGAAGCTTGGGAATATGAGGCAATATCAACAGACCCCGACTTATCTACTCAGATCCTTAATTTAAGTGAGAGTAAATTAAATGAGGCATATCAAATTTCAGACAAAGCTACCAGACAAGGGCAAATAAAAGAAATAAGACTCGAAGCAGAAGCAAAAATTCTTGATGAAAACCCAGAAAAAGAGTACGGGCCTTCTGAAATCAAGGATGAACTTAAATCTATAGAGAAAAATATCGTTAGAACAAGAATATTAGAAGGCCAACCAAGAATGGATGGGAGAGACAGCAAAACAGTTAGGGACATTAATATAGAAGTAGGTTTATTGGAGAGAACCCATGGTTCTGCGTTATTCACCAGAGGAGAAACGCAAGCAATTGTGGCTGCAACTCTGGGAACTGAAAGGTATTCTCAGATCATTGATGCTTTGGAAGGTGAATACAAAGATAAATTTATGCTGCATTATAACTTCCCCCCATTTTCCGTTGGTGAAACAGGTTTCATGGGATCACCGAAAAGAAGGGAAATTGGCCATGGTAAATTAGCTCGAAGGGCACTAGAAGCAGTTTTACCTGATATGGAATCTTTTCCCTATACCATCAGACTTGTTTCTGAAATAACGGAATCAAATGGCTCTAGTTCTATGGCAACAGTTTGCGGGTCTAGCTTGGCACTCATGCAAGCGGGTGTCCCTATTAAGACTCATGTAGCTGGTGTTGCTATGGGTTTGGTTAAAGAAGACGAAAAATACACAGTTCTAACAGACATTTTGGGCGATGAAGACCATTTGGGTGATATGGATTTTAAAGTTGCTGGTACAAAAGATGGAGTCACTGCCTTACAGATGGATATCAAGATTCAAGGAATTAATGAATCCATTATGAAAGACGCTTTAGAACAAGCAAAGACTGCACGCTTAAGTATTTTGGTAGAGATGAATAATGTCATAGATAAACCATCCGAACAATATTCAAAATATGCACCATCGATTATTACTTTAACCGTTGCAAAAGACAAAATCAGGGATGTAATTGGCAAAGGTGGGTCAACCATAAGGTCGATTACTGAGGTCACTGGGGCTCAAGTTGATATTAACGATACGGGGTTGATTACTATAGCATCTGTGGATCGAGCTGCAGGTGAGGCTGCAAAGGAAAAAATATTACTATTAACTGCAGACGTTGAAGTAGGAAAGATTTATGAGGGTCGAGTGGCAAAAATTATGGATTTTGGAGCTTTTGTAACCATTCTTCCTGGTAAAGATGGACTAGTTCATATTTCAGAGATTTCTGAAGACAGGGTTAAATCTGTAAACGATGTACTTAGTGAAGGGCAAATAATCAATGTCAAAGTCATAGAAATAGACAGGCAGAAAAGAGTTAGACTATCAATGAGAAAGCTAGATGAATCAACCTCATCTTAGATAGTCATCTCCTTCACTGTATTGTTTGTCTTTAATTTCTCTTCGTTCTTGAGCTTCTAGAGATAGTGTTGCAACCGGGCGAGCCTCTAACCTTTCAAGCCCAATTTCTTCTCCAGTTTCTTCGCAATAGCCATAACTGCCATTTTCTACTTTCTTTAGTGAGAACTGGATTTTCTTAAGTAATTTCCTTTCTCTATCTCTGGTTCTAAGCTCAAGACCAAAATCAGATTCCTGACTGGCACGGTCGTTGGGGTCAGCAAAACTAATGCTTTCATTTTTCATATGATTCACAGTTTTATCTGCTTCAGTTTCAAGTTGGCTTTTCCATGTTAAGAGTATTTTTTTGAAATGACCAAGTTGTTTATTGGACATATACTTTTCTCGAACCTTGGCTTGATATGTTTTTATTCCAAACCTAGACAACAAATCATTTTGTACATTGTTTATTTTATTTCTTGCCACTACGTGTCCTTCATTGATAGTTACTGGATTTTTAAATGATGAATTATACTGATGAATCATAAATTGTGAAGTATTAAATACTTCAAGTAGATAAAAAAATTGAATTTATATCAAATTGTTACGATCGTGCCAGTTGTCTGCGGTTACAGAACATTCAACTGTTGTGTAGATTCCGCCCCTAACATTGAATTTTGCTCTTACTTTTAGATAATAAGGGGCAATGATTTTGGATAGATCGTTGCATATTTGATTTGTCACTGCTTCATGGAAAGTTCCAACTTGTCGAAAACTTGCAACATAGAGTTTAAGGGATTTCAGCTCTATACAAAGTTCATTTGGAACATATTTAATATACAACGTGGCAAAATCAGGTTGCCCAGTTTTAGGGCATAAACAGGTAAATTCTGGAACTTTAATTTTAATTAAGTATTCATTTTTCTTTTCTGGATTATTGAAGTGATCAAGCAACCGTATTTGATTTATTTCGCTCATTTTGTTTGATAATGAAACCTAAATATTTAATTAAATATTTTAATGTATATAGCAGTAATATAATTTAAACTAATCAATGATCTTTTTTAAGTTTTTTTATGCGATTAAGTAAAATAAAACTCTCTGGTTTTAAGACTTTCGTTGAACCTACAACCTTATCTCTTCCATCAACTATCGTTGGTATTGTTGGGCCAAATGGCTGTGGGAAATCCAATGTAATAGACGCGGTTCGTTGGGTTTTAGGTGAGTCTTCTGCAAAATACCTCAGGGGTGAATCAATGTCTGACGTCATATTCAATGGGTCTTCAACACGTAAACCAGTCAGTACTGCAACTATAGAGTTATTATTTGATAACACTGATAAAAAAGTAGGTGGTGAATACTCAAAATACAATGAAATCTCAACTAAAAGGGTTATTACCAGAGATGGCCAGTCTCGATATTTTCTGAATGGAACCAAATGTCGAAGGAAAGATATCACCACCTTGTTTTTGGGTACCGGTCTTGGACCTAGAAGTTACGCAATCGTTCAACAGGACACAATTTCAAGATTAATTGAAGCCAAACCTGATGACATGAGAACTTTTTTGGAAGAAGCAGCTGGTGTTTCAAAATACAAGCAAAAAAGAAAAGAAACTGAATCCAGGATTAAGAATACAAAAGAAAACTTGAATCGTTTGAATGATATAAGAGAAGAAATTGAAAAACAACTCAGGCGGTTAAAGACTCAGTCTAATGCTGCAAAAAGATATAAAAAATATAAATCTAGGGAAAAAGAAATTCATGCAGAAGTATTGTTTACTAGAATAAACGGTCTTCTTTCTAAGCTAAAAGACAATCAAGAGGAAGTACAACAACATCAAAGTGCTTTTGACCAGAATTTAACAGAATTAAGAAAAATAGAAGCGGATATTGAAGAACAAAGAGTGGCAGATGCCGAGGCCACCCAAAACTTTAATAACGCTCAAAAAGATCATTTTGAATTGCAATCAAAAATTGCAAGGTTAGAGCAATCAATCGAATATGAAAAAGAACTGGAGTCTCAAAAAAGTTTCAATGTCCAAGAAATTCAAAAAGAGCTTGAGCGAATAAACAAAGAACACAAAGAAGATTCCGTTCAAATTAATCAAATTTCATCTGCTCTATCCAAACTTGAACAAACAATTATTACTGCAAGCTCTATTGTCAACGGCTTGGAACAGACTTTAAACGAACTTGAAGGGAATCTCCAAGGTGTGAGCGAACAAAATGAATCTATCACGAATGAAATCAATGAGCTAAATACAGTCGTCGAAACAGAGTCAGTCAAAATTAGTGTGTTGTCGAAACAAATGACACAAATTGATGATCAAAAAAGAACAATCAAGAACCTTCATGAAGCGGAGTCAATTTTTAAACAACTTGAAAAAGAAATAGAAAGTTCGAAAATTTATTTTGATCCACAGAGTTTTGAAATTATTACAAATAAACTTGATCTGCTTGGGGAAAAGCTGGTGTCTCTAAGTCTAAAATTTCAGACCATAGAACAAGAAATTACTAAGAATGAAGGTCAAATTGATTCATCAAAGAAAAATCTTAAATTGGCCAAGGGAAAATTGGATGAGTTAGCCACTGACAAAGAAAAATTAGATCAACAAAAAATAGATTTATCCAATGAAATCAACACCTACAAACAAAAAATTAACAGCCAAAGACCTTCATTGCAAAAACTTGAGTTAAAAGCCGAGTCTAACCGATCCACAATTTCTGCCTTAAAAAATGCCATGAACCGCCTCGAGTCACAGAAAACACAAATTATGGCAAAATCCCTGGAAATCACTAAAGGGACAAGGAAAAAATCAGACCCAACAGCTGAAGTAAAGGAACAACTTGAATCTTTGTTGAATCACAGCTTGGAATCTGAGCAGACGTTAAATACTCTGAGGGAGCAACTGGAGATTATTCAAGCAACATTAAGGAATTATGAAATTGATCGAACCAACCAAAATGCAGAAGTTAATCAGTCTAGAGAAATACTTGAAAAATACAAACTTTCAATTAGGGAATTAGAAGTTAGAAAAGAAGGATTGGACGACCAGTTATCTGCAAACGGCTACTCGTATGAATCAATTAAAGAAAGCATTGTCGAAACACTTAATGAAACTGAACTTGAACAAGAATTAGAGAAAATATTACGATCAATGGAAAGACTGGGACCGATTAATCTTGCCGCTTCAAATGAATACGAAGAAGAGGCTAAAAGAAAAGATAATCTTGACTCACAATTTGATGATCTTAATAGAGCATTGGATACATTGAATGGCGCTATAAAGCAAATAGACGATGAATCGATGAAAAGATTTAATGAAACGTTTGAAAAAGTCAACATTGGTCTCAAAAAACATTTCCCAAGATTATTTGATGGTGGTAAAGCATACTTAGAATTAGAAAAAGATGATTCTTTAGACGCTGGAGTCATTGTAATGGCACGCCCTCCTGGAAAAAGAAACAGCAATATTCATCTACTTTCTGGAGGTGAAAAAGCACTGACTGCAGTTGCCCTGTTATTCTCCATATTTGAATTAAACCCGGCACCTTTTTGCTTATTAGATGAAGTTGATGCACCACTCGATGACACCAATGTTGCTAGGTTTTGTGAAATCGTTAGGGAAATGAGTGAGAGCGTACAATTTGTAGTGATTACCCACAACAAAACTACTATGGAATTAACCAATCAACTCATTGGTGTCACCATGAGCGAACCCGGTGTTTCTAGGTTGGTAACCGTGGACTTGGACGAAGCAGTGGCTCTTACAGAAGAATCACAATCAGCGTGAAGGACTTTACCTGGATTTTACTTTCAATAGGACTTGCAACACTCATTGTACTTTTGATTAAGCCCTTGTGGCTTAACAAAAGACATCATTCAAAAATTAAAATAAGCAACAAGTTTGTTATCAATAATAATGAACTTCATAACGATAAACCCAATCAAGTGATTGCCTTAAGATTTTCACCAAAGGTCAAAAGCAATATACCGCTAGATGAGGTCATGAAGTTATTTGTAAGACACAATTTGTCTTTTACCAGCATGAAGATATTTGAAAAGAAACACGGAAATAAAAAACTTTTCAACGTAGCAAACCTTATTGAACCAGGAATTTTTGTGGAAAATGAAGATATTCCTGGATTCACATTTTTTTTTCAACAAACTGATCCTAAAACTGATCTAAGCATCCTTAGTGAAATGTTTGAAACAATGCGTGAGCTTTGCCAACACTATGATGCTTGGATACTTGATGATAATGGAAAAAATATTGATCGCAGTAATTTAAACAATCTGCTCAATTCCAATGAGTAAAATAAACTTGGATCAATATGGATAAACCAGACTTAAAGTTGTTACAAAACGAAGATATTGATGTCCACACCAATCAACCACAACAGGTTGAAATGCCGTTTGCGATTGTTGAAGGTGAATCCCTTACCGAACTTCCTAGAGATCTGTACATACCGCCAGTGGCACTCAAGGTCTTTCTTGATACTTTTGAGGGCCCACTGGATTTGTTGTTGTACCTAATAAGAAAACAGAATCTGAATATATTGGATGTCCCAATAGCCGATATTACTGATCAATATGTAAATTACATTAACTTGATGAAAGAATTGGAACTTGAGCTGGCAGGAGAATATCTACTAATGGCAGCGATGTTGGCTGAGATTAAATCAAAAATGCTGTTGCCATTGTTTGAAGAAGTAGAAGATGAAGAAGATCCAAGAGCCGAATTGGTAAGACGACTTCTTGAGTATGAGCGTTATCGAAAAGCATCTGAAGAATTGAATAAATTGAAAAGACTAGAAAGAGATGTGTTTATTACAGGAGTTGAATCAAGTCACTTAGCACAACCAATAGAACTTCCTGATATCGCTCTTCAAGAACTTCTGCTTTCATTTCAAGAAGTATTGAAACGAGCTGAAATGTTTACAACATTGCATGTGTTGAAAGAGCCTCTATCAGTCAGGGAAAGAATGACTACAATTTTAGAAAAGCTTAAAAACAAGGATTTTCTTGACTTCACAGAATTATTTGACCTTGAAGAACAAAAAACAGGCTTGGTAGTAACATTCCTCGCGATACTGGAACTTATGAAAGAATCCCTCATTGAAATTGTCCAAACAAAAGCCTATGGAATAATTCATGTTAAGGCACTTTTAAGTGATAATGAAACGAATACCGAGCATTAACGATGAACGGCGAAAAATTAAAAAACATAATAGAGGCTATTTTATTAGCATCATACGAACCATTGTCTGCGGATAAACTCCATAGAATAATTACCAGCAAGGTAAACACCAGTAAGTCTGATATTTTGTCAGCAATTAATGATCTTAAAACAGATTATGAGAATAAAGATATTGAGATTACCAAAGTAGCAAGTGGATTCAGAATCCAGGCAAAAAGTGAAATTGGCGATTATCTCAATATTATGTTTGCAGAGAGGACACCAAGATATTCCCGGGCATTATTGGAGACCTTGTCAATCATTGCTTACCGGCAACCGGTAACAAGAGGGGACATAGAGGCAATCAGAGGCGTTTCGGTTAGCACAAGCATCATGCGAACTCTAACCGAAAGAAACTGGGTCAGAATCATCGGTTACAGGGACGTTCCAGGAAAACCAGCAATGTTTGCAACCACCCCTGAATTTTTGGACTACTTCAGCTTGCAAAGACTGGACCAACTTCCGGATTTGCCTGAGAAGAAAGAACCCTTGGATTTGGATCTGGAACTTGATGATCGTTCAGTAGGCAATCAGGATTTATCGGGTAACGGAAGCGAATCTGTTTCAGTAGGTGCAGATCTAGACATGGAAGCACCAACAATTCAAGATTGAAAATATCAGCCCTGATTTCTAATTACTGGTTGTTGAGAAAAATAACGTAATCTTGTTCGCTCATAACTTGGACACCAAGTTCTTCAGCTTTGTCTATTTTTGCTAATCCTGCATTTTCTCCGCAAATCAAAATATCAGTTTTAGCTGAAACTGAGCTCTGAATTTTTGCACCATGTTCCAATGCATTTTTTTTCATTTGGTCTCGTGAACCTTGTAGCATTTTCCCAGTAAAAACAACTTTCATCCCTGAAATGGGAGAATTAATTAAGGTAGATTCTAACAGCAATTGGGTTTTTGATAACTTGAAATCAAGGCCTAGCATATATTTTATCGTTGGCCACTTATTTTTTAATCCAGCCACAATATCTGCTGATGTAATTTCAGCAAAACCCTCAATAGCTATTATTTCTTCTTTAGTTACTTCGGAAAGCTCATCAAATTGTATATTTTGCAATAAGCGTCTTGAATCGCCTTGGCCAAGTTGAGGAATACCGAACGCACTGAGAAATCGCCAATCCTCAATTTCAACTTTAAGGGATCTGTTTAGTTCCAATCGAAGATTTTTTGATTGGCCCGGTCCAAATCCAGATCGCTGAAAATCTTCTTCAGTTGAATTGTAGATTTTCTCCAGTGTATCAATCCCAGCAGTGACTAATTTCTCAATGCTCTTGGAACCAAAACCGTCCACTTGTCCGTGTGTCTTGAAAAAATGTTCCAGGGTACTTTCTATTTGGGCAGGGCATTCAAGGTGGTTGGGACAAATGAGAAAATCACGTTGCCAAGTCAATTCATAACCGCAGGACTCACATTTGTTAACAATTATGGTTCTGGTTGCCGGTTTGATAACTTCGACAATTTTAGGGATTACTTCTCCTGAACGTTCCACTGCAACGATTGCTCCTTTTCCCAGTCTCAGTGCCTTCACATTACCTGCATGGTGTGCCGTGACTCGACCAACCAACGCACCAGATAATTCAATCGGCTCGATTTCCAGGACCGGGGTAACTCGTCCAGTTCTCCTTGTCTGCCAGGTGATTGATTTCACTATCGCTTCCTTGGTTGCTGATCTCTGTTTTATGGCAATCTGCCAACGGTTGTGATGTGTTGTTGATCCGAGAACAGTTTTTAGTCCTTCATGTGTAATTTCGACAACAACACCGTCAGTCGGGTATTCACAGGATTCGGTAGTTTGTTTTCGCATATCATCATGTTGGTCAAGTAACTCAGTAAAATTGCCTTCCCATCTATTTAATGTTGAGTAGGGAACAAATCGGATGACTCCATCTTTCAATGCTTGCATAAAATCTTTGTTGAGTTCATCTGAGTTTACAACCCCTACACAGATATTTCTAGGATGTGAATAACCCAATGATTTTAGATTGTTTTCAAAGTATTCAGTTACCATGACTAGTTCACCGACGCCTGTAATTCCTTTACCAACATCAACCACACCTTTGTTAAATGCAGTAGTGATATCTTTACCGTAAGTACCATCACCTCTTGTTGCTAACAATCCATCGTCTCGAAGCATGGCAGCAAGGCCATCGAGTTTTGCCGTGGCTATTATGCTAATCTCTGATTCATCAATGTCGTTTTTATTTGCTTCTTTCAATATTCTGGAAACCCACTTTGTCGTTTCGTCAACAGAGTAGGATTTTTCTAAACTAAGCATTGGTTCTGGATGTTTTAATCTTGCAGAATCAAAATCTGGTTCTACATCAAATTTGATTAAAAAAGGATTATTTGGTTCACGACGTTGCAGTTCAGCCAGGTAAACATGGTCATATGTGTCGTCATCAATTACAGGGGAGCCTTCTCGGTAAGCTAATGCAGCCTTTTCTAGAAAAGTTACTAGTTTAGCTATTTTCCAAAATTTAGGATCTTGGTTACTGGCAGTCAAAGCTTTCACCTGTAATATTTTTACTACCTTCTGTCATCAGCCATAAATATTTTTCCATTATTTCTTCAGGCGCAAGCAGATCCTCGGGGTTTTCAAGAGGATAGGCTTCTTTTCTCATTTTTGTCCGAACGGCCCCAGGATTGATGCAGTTGAATCTTATAGAATTGTCATTATCAAACTCTTCAGACAAAATTTGACACAGCCCTTCTATGCCAAATTTAGAAACTGAGTAAGCCCCCCAAAAAGCTTTCCCCTTTTTTCCGACGCCACTAGAAGTGAACACTACGGATGCATCATCTGACTTTTTTAAAGCTGGAAGCAATGTTTTTACCAAAATAAACTGTGCCGTCAGGTTAATGTGGATTGTTTCAACCCATTTTTTTACATCGTATTGTTCAATCGGGCTTCTATCTCCCAGTATCCCAGCGTTGAGCAATAGGCCATCCAGTTGATTAAATTCTTTCAATAAATTATCAACTAAATCTTGATAATCATTACCATCGGCGACAAGTAAATCCATCAATGAAATAGAAGGGGTAGGGCAATCAAGTTCCACTACTTTGTCGTAAACCTTTTCAAGTTTAGATAAGGTTTTTCCAAGTAGTATTAGAGTCGCGCCTTGCGAAGCAAAGTTAATGGCCGCAGATTTTCCAATACCATCTCCTGCGCCTGTGATAAGTATTACTTTATTCTTTAATAGTTTATTAGGTATTTTCGTCGCCTTTTTCTGTTTTTTAGTCTAGATCTTTCATTTTTTTTATAGCTTTTGCCATTTGTGATTCTCTAGTTATATGGCTATCTACCGATTTCAGCATAGCTTTAGCTTTTTTTTCTAGCTCTTCAGTTGAAGATTTAAAATTGGTAAATTCTTTTTCTAGTTTTCCGAATTCTTTAAATATCTCAGTTGCTCGTTCATTTAAAGCTAGTGATCTGAATGTCATATTAATGCTGATCAGATATGCAGCTAGTGTGTTTGGACCCATCATCAAGATACGAGAATCCCTAAAAATGTTCTCTCTTAAATTCTCTATAGAGTCAATCAATTGCATCAAACTTTCACTGGGAATAAACATTACGCCAAAATTGACTGTTATACCCGTTTGCATGTATTTTGATTCAATATCTGCAGCATTCTGCTTAACACTTCTTTCAATTGCAGTGGTTGCTAATTTAACTGCTTGCCCATTTCCTGAATCTGCCGCTTGAATATAGGTATCGTAAAGAGCTGAAGAAAACTTTGCATCGATTGGCAACAATAAACCATCATTTAGTTTGATAACGAACTCAACTCTGTAACCAGTATTTGGAATAACTTCCACATTTTGTTCAAACTTGGATTGAGGTAATACGTCATTGATAATTGATTCCAGGCCCCACTCCCCGAATTGTCCTGCAAGTGTTCCTCCAGAGAGGTATCGATTTAGCTTAAGAAGTGGTTCACGGAATGATTGAACATCTTTGTTTAACTCTATTATAGATCTTTTCTGTTCTTCTAAAGTTTCACCGAGTTGACTAATGGGGTCCTCTTTATTGGGGTCTTCAGGAACGGTTTTATCTGCTTTTTTAGTTCTAATAAAAGTTAAACATATATTCAAAAGTAGTAAAAAAGCTACCAGAAGTAATACATATAAAAAGTCAGATTCATCCATATTAAAATAGTAATTGAAATATCTAATTAACTGAAGAACTCTTTATTCATTAGCATTGGTCAAAATATTAATAATTTCTATGGGTCTATTAACATAGTAATTTGCATCCCAGTTTTCTGGTTTCTCGTGATCACTAATATAACCATAAGTGCAAGCGATTGAACTAATTCCGGCTGATTTAGCAGCAGCAACATCTTTTTTGGAGTCGCCTATATAAAATGATCTTTTCGTATTTTTAGTCTTCAATAAAGATAGAGCATAGTTAATAGGCTCAGGGTCGGGCTTTATTTTGCTCGTTGTATCACCACATACGAGACATGAAGTTCGGTTTAAAAGTTTTAATTTCCTCAGCAGAGGTTTGGCAAAGCGTTTTGATTTATTCGTTACAATGCCCCAATTTATGCCCAAACCTTCTATTGCTGATATTACTTCATCTATGCCTGGAAAAGTTTTTGCATTAATGCCCAAATGTTCCTCATATATATCCAGATATCTTTTGAATCTTCTACCGGCCATTTTGGGGTTGTCTTCAAAAATATTCATAAATATTCCCATTACACCATTGGAAACGTGAGGGCGAACAGACTCATAGGGCAGGGGATTTAGCCCTTCTTCTTCTAAGAGGACATTCACTGCCAAATGCATTTCAGGTGCAGTGTCAACCAAGGTTCCGTCCAGGTCAAATAAAACGGCTTTTTTATCGCCACGCATGTTTTTTAGCCCTTGATAAAATGCATCATGTAGTTGACTGAAACATCTCTGCTTAATTTAAAGGTTTCATTGATGGGATTGTAGGAGACACCAGAGAGATCAATCAATTTCAAATCTGCTTTCCTGGCCCACAGATCTAATTCTGAAGGTTTGATAAGCTGATCATATTCATGGGTTCCCTTCGGTAGTAATTTTAATATGTATTCAGCACCTACTATGGCCATTAAAAATGATTTTAGATTTCGGTTGATCGTTG
>JYMV01007601.1_pt1 | contig 32229 bp, 25 predicted proteins | sample 338911 | NCBI WGS metagenome assembly JYMV01 (sample SAMN03354496, study PRJNA234377) | hydrothermal vent metagenome | biome: Deep sea; feature: Hydrothermal plumes at the Eastern Lau Spreading Center, Western Pacific Ocean; material: Seawater | place: Tonga | collected 2009 | depth 2000 m m
ACTATTTTCTGTCCAGCAAAATATGACCCGGCTCTTGGCGGAGGAAACTGGGCAGCCCACATGAATTTTGATACCCTCCAGGCTCGCGGGATTTCCAGCGTTTTTTATGAACTAGATCGTTCTCCGGCTTACCCCCAGCGGTTTGCCCGTATCCCGGGAATTGACATCAGTTTATCTAATGATCTCTTTAACGAATTCCAGTCCATGGGATTTATAGAGAACGACCATTATTTCACGGTCCTGGATGATTCCATTCAGCACCTATACATGATCAATCCAGATACCTTTTCAGTCCTGAGCACATTGAACATTGCAACCGTTCGCCATGTTCTGGACCAGATCAAGGTCATGACGGCGGACCATTCCTTTTTTGCTGATTTTAACCAGCGGGTATTGACCTTTTTCGGTACACACAGTGCCGGTCCTGATTTCTGGCAACAGGAAGAGATTCCCCAGGGATACAAATACCGGGTGGGTTCGGCGCCTGATGGCCATGTGATGGTTGCCGGGACAGACCCGAACGGAGGTACACCGGCCCTTTACTATTCTTACAATGAAGGATTATCCTGGACTCCACTACCCGTACCCGCCAACCCTGCTCCGATGTTTCAGGATGTAATCCTTAGTGGAGACGGCCGCATATACATACCTGATTTTGCCTACGGTGTTTTTTACAGCGACGATTATGGACTGACCTGGACCGGCGCCGGTGAATTTACCCCGGAAGGCTGCGCCGCCTTCGGCTTGCACCCATCTGGGGTTCTCTTTGCAGGATTGACCTATACAGGGATCGGATTTATTCACCGTTCGGAGGACAATGGAACAACCTGGGAAGCAATTCCCCTGCCTGATTATGATTCCAACTATGCTGTGGAGCACATCTATTTCAACTCCCAGGGAATCATATTCCTGGGCACCATAAATGGTGTGTATCGCTCTACAGACGTGGGGCAAACCTGGGAGCAGGTTAATGCCGGTCTGAATGGAGTTCAAATCTATGCCATGACCATCGATGACCAGGATCATATCTACGTTTTAACCACCCTGCCGGGATTATTTGACAGATACTATCGCAGTACAGATAACGGCAACAGCTGGGAAGCACTGGATTGGGTTCAGGATATTGATTACGTTTTGGACATCATCGGAGCGGACGGTCATATTTATGTTATAAATGATCAAACTATCCTAGTCTCCGATGATGAAGGACAGACCTGGTCAGACATCACAAGCGGACTGAGCCCGAATGAAATGTTTTATCTTGGCGGTGACCTGGAGCTGACATCATCCGGTTACCTGTATGCGGGAGCAAGATATGTCCACCGTTCTGCATATCCAGTTTCGACCCCGCCATTGGACATTGAACCAATCAATATACCTGAAGAATTTTCCTTCACACTTTACCCGGCATACCCCAACCCATTTAACCCTATAACTACACTTCACTACGATATGCCAGAAGATAACCTGGTTAACATCACCATCTACGATATGGTGGGACGGGTTGTTAAAACACTCATTAACATAAACCAAACTGCCGGCTACCATTCTATAAGGTGGAGCGCCACTAATTACACCGGTCAGCCCGTTTCCGCTGGTTTATATTTGTATTCCATAGAAGCCGGAGATTTCAGGCAGACACGTAAGATGGTGCTGTTAAAATAAATTGATCCTTTCCATAACATCAACCCCCGCCTAGTAGCGGGGTTTTTTGTTTGCGAGGATGGGGGTAGATTTTACCACTGGCAATCAGGGAGTCACCTATGAAACTAACCCGCCTTTCATTCATATTTGTTTTTTCACTTTTAATAGGGCACGGATCACTGGTTGTAAATACTGCCAGCGGTGGTGCAGATGAATATGCCCTTGCCGGCCTTACGCATCTTAACTTCAATGATACCTTAGATTCTCTCTTCATTCACACGCCCGGCTCTTCATATTCATACGGCATTTTTAATATAGAATCCATCGAAATAAGCGGGGCATTATCTGTGTCCGACATCAGGCAATTAACATCCTTCAGACTGATGCAGAATTATCCCAACCCTTTCAATCCCGTTACTACGATCCAATTTGAGATCAACGAGCGGGGGAAGACCCGAGTGGATATTTTCAACCTGAAAGGTCAATTGGTGAACACCTTGATCAATAAACACCTGAATGTGGGTAAGCACCGAATTAAGTGGGATGGGAAAACAGCAGGCGGGTCTTACGCAGGGAGTGGACTTTACCTTTACCGTGTAGTCATTAATGATAAACAACAGACCAGACAAATGATCATGTTGAAATAGGAAGATGGCATCATGAATCGTTTTTTCACAACTCTGGCAGTAGTTATTTCATTCCTCATCGCCTCCGATTTCATCATCATTCATACGACCGATGGCGATTCACTCACCCTTCCCCTGTCACAGATCGATATGATCACATTTTCCACCTTTAGTGATACGACTTACATGACCGCTGGGGATTCCCTGATCGTTCCCCTTTCGCAAATTGAGAATATCACATTTTCCACCGTTAGCGACACCACTCCCCCGGAAGGAGCTATTGAGATCTTTCCCGGAGATGATATCAATGAAATCGTGTGGAATAATCCTGAAGGAACCGCCTTCATCATAAAAGCAGGTATCCACCGCATGCAGGAAATCTGGCCTTTGGAGGGAAATACCTTTATTGGTGAAGACGGTGCCATTTTGAATGGATCAAGATTATTAACCGAGTTTGAACAGGAAGGACATTTGTATTATGCTGAAAATCAAACCCAGGGAGATTGGTACGGTGGGTCAGATATATGTCAGGATGGGTGGGAACGATGTAACCATCCAGAAGATTTGTTTTTTGATAATGAGCCCCTCCGCCATGTAACCAGCCTAGAGGATGTAGCACTCGGGAAATGGTTTTTTGATTATGATGCTGACCGCATCTATTTCTTCGACGATCCAGAGGAACATACAGTGGAAACCAGCGTGACTTATTTTGCTTTCACGAATTCAGCGAGTAGTGTGACTATCCAAAATCTGGTCATAGAAAAGTTTGCTTCTATGGTTATGATGGGCGCTGTGGGGTCAACCGGCGGAACAGGTTGGCTGGTAGAAGGAAATGAGGTCAGACTCAATCACGGTGTGGGTGTATTCGCCCGGAGTGAATCCATTGTCAGGAACAATTACATTCACCATAATGGGCAAATGGGAGTTGGAACAGGTACGGAAGAAGAATTTCGGGTTACAAATGTATTATTTGAAGCCAATGAGATATCTTACAATAATTATGCGCATGTTAATCCTGGCTTTGAAGCGGGGGGATCTAAATTTGCATTAACGGATGGATTAGAAGTGATTGGAAACTACGTTCATCACAATTTTGGCCCTGGGCTATGGACAGATATTGATAACACTAATGTTTTGTATGATGGAAACTGGGTATGGTGGAACCAAAATGAAGGGATCGTTCATGAAATCAGTCACGGTGTGATCATCCGCAACAACGATGTACGCTATAACGGGATTGATCATGATATATGGTTATGGGGTTCGCAGATACTGATTCATGTGAGCGATAATGCTGAAGTGTACAATAATACCGTGTATATTCATGCCAGTGAATTTCCTGGTCACGGCATTGGGATTTTGAATTATAACCGACCCGATCCTCCTTTTGGCCCATTTTATGGAATGAACAATTACATTCACCATAATGAGATCACATATTTAGGGTTGTATGGTTTATCCGGAATCGCGGATGATGGAGAGATTGGAACAGAATACTATTATGATGGGGATGGCGATGGAAACCCAGACTGGGGATGCCGAGCAGATGAATCTAACAATCTATTTGATTATAATTCCTATCACCATAATGGAGTCCCCGAAAAGTTTGAACTATGTGAATCGTGGATTTTGACCTGGGAACAGTTTAGAGCCGAAGGGCAGGAACCCAACGGAACGATGGATTCCAATGTCATTGTTCCTGATGATACCCCTCCGCAGGTATGTCCAATTTGTCCGGGGTTATAATATAAATCCAAAGCATACTATAGGCCATTCTGCTTTTCTTCTTTTTAAATTTCTCTAGTGAATCCTCAGTATCCAGACTTGTATCGCCAATAACATCCCTGTATTTTTATAGTTGGTGATGAAATATGGTGCAATAGCCGGCGGGGAAAAATCAACAGTTCAGGCCGCCTGTCAGATAATGGAAAATGGCGGCAATGCCTTTGATGCTGCTGTAGGGGCTGTGTTTACTTCTATGGTTTCAGAATACAATCTTACCGGACCTGGAGGCGGCGGTGCTTTTCTGGCCTCTCCAGTGAACGCTGATCCAATACTATATGATTTTTTTGTGGATACACCTCCTCCACAACCCAAAAAAGAACTGGATTTTTTCGGCATCCTAGTGGATTTCGGACCCAGTCAGCAACAGTTTCATATAGGGCAAGGTTCCGTAGCCGTTCCAGGCAATACTGCCGGTCTTTTAGAGGTTCACAAAAGGTTAGGACAACTCCCCCTAAAGGCTGTTCTGGAACCCGCTGTGGACACTGCCAAATCTGGGATAGTTCTCAATGAGACCCAGGGATACCTGGTAAAAATCCTCGAACCAATCCTGACTCACTCCAAAGCCGGAAGAGATCTTTTCAGTCCTGATGGAAAACTTTTAAATGCAGGCGACCGATTTAAAAACCCCGCCTTTGCGGATTTCATGGGAATGCTGGTTGCAGAAGGTCCTAAGTACTTTTATGAAAGAGATGGAGCTGAATTGATCCTGAACACAGTTGGACAAAAAGGCTTGTTAACAAAAGAATGTCTTACCCTATACAAAGTGATTGAGAGATTTCCATTAAAGAGCAAGCTTAATGGTAAAACTATATATACTAATCCAGCGCCTGCTACGGGCGGCACCCTGATCACCTTTGCCCTTCAGCTCCTAGAGCGGTCAAAAAACAGTGCGAAATCCGAATTTATAAACCTGGTAAGAGCCATGCAGGTAACATCCGCTGCTAGAAAAGAAATCAGTCTTGATATAAAAGATGAATTCCAGATTTCGCATGTATTGGATCCAAAAACTTTCAACAATTATTTGAGAATGTTCAATTCAAACTTCACTTCCTTTCAAAATGAAAAAGATCCTGTATCCCGGGGAGCAACCACCCACGTGAGCATAATTGACAAGCATGGCAATGCGGCTAGTGTCACCACAACCAATGGCGAGGGCTGCGGTTATATCATACCAGAACTTGGCATTATGCTGAACAATATGCTTGGCGAAGAAGATTTGAATCCAATGGGCTTTCATCAATGGCCCCGGCAACAGCGGCTTCCCACTATGATGTCACCTACTGTTGTCATGGGCAAAAAAGGGGTAGAGTTGGTATTAGGCAGCGGTGGCAGCAATAGACTGCGTTCTGCGATTTCCCAGGTTATATTGAATCTATTTGTGAAAAAAATGGACCTTGAGTCGGCGGTACACGCTGCCCGGATTCATTTGGAAGGGAATGTGCTCCATTTTGAACCGGGAACAATATTGGAGCATCTGCCAGATGATATCCAACTTCATCCATGGAATGAGAAAAATCTATTTTTTGGCGGTGTCAATGCTGTAACTCCAGCTGAGGCAATTGGTGATCCGCGCCGGGGTGGAACCGGAATAATCTGTTAACAAGATAACTGCGGCATTTACGGCTGACTCTAATGCCCTTTCACATTTTCTTATACAAAAAAGTCAAAAAACAAAATTAGTTCTGTTAAAATAAAAGGTGAAATATTTTAATTCTGCATATATTTTATTACCCTGTTTGTTCATGTCAGCTGGCAACAGATTTCTTGTTTCTATCATTCTTCTGTATGAACGAGTAATGAACGAGTAATGAACGAGAATTTATTTTGCCGAGAGAAAAATATTATATCATTCGATTAGAAAATGAAAAATTGGTAAGGATTTTCTCACAATGGTTGATTTTATTGATGATACATCGAAAGTGAATGGCAGATAATCCTGCATTTACTATAGGTCTGGCCATGGTCATCGGGATGCTTGCACAAACCTTTTCCCGGCATATTCGGCTACCCGGTATAGTAATTCTCCTGGCGCCGGGGTCTTATTTGGCCCCGATGGTTTAAACTGGGTTCGCCCAGCAAGCTTGGGCCCAGCAATGCACATCATTGTCGGCTTTGCTGTAGCAGTCATCCTTTTTGAAGGCGGTATGAATTTGCGGATCAGCCGCATCCGACGGGAGCAAACTGTCATCCGCGGTTTAATCACAATCGGTGCATTAATTTCAATGATCGGTGGTACTATAGCTACCAAGTTTATTTTGAATTGGGATTGGCGCAGTGCAATTTTGTTTGGCACCCTAATCATTGTTACCGGTCCAACCGTCATTTCGCCGCTCGTCAGGCGGATCCGTATGGATCACGGAGTTAGCACCGTATTGTAAGCAGAAGGCATCCTGCTGGATGCTATCGGGACTATTGTGACTATCGTGACTTTGGAGATTGCCATCAGTCCCTCGGGTCTTTCCTTTTTAAAAGGTGTATACCATATTTTTTCGCGTTTACTAGTAGTATCTATTTGGGGAATTATTGGCGGCATGTTGCTCACGTTACTTTTTCGGATCAGGGCGCTCATACCAGAAGGACTTGAAAATGTATTTATCCTTTCTTGGGTATTTGCTCTTTTTCAAATATCTAATGCGATCAGTGCAGAAAGCGGTATTGTAGCCGTCGTCATCGCCGGCATGACGATCGGGAATACCAAGACTTACATCCATCGCGAGTTATTAGAGTTTGAGGAACAGCTCACAGTACTCATGATTGGAATGCTCTTTGTTATACTGGCAGCGGATGTAAAGCTTACGGAGGTACAGGCATTGGGAATGCGCGGGTTGATTACGGTTTTATTACTCATGTTTATTATTCGGCCTATAAGTGTATTCGCGGCCACTGCCCGGTCCCATCTTTCCCGAAATCAAAAGCTGCTAATCTCCTGGATTGCCCCTCGAGGAATTGTGGCCGCCGCTATTGCATCACTCTTTGTTATTGAATTAAACAATCACGGTTTTGGAGGCGAACAATTACGCGCATTGGTTTTTCTAGTGATTACATTGACTGTTTTATCAGCAGGCCTCACCGGTGGGTTTGCAGCATCTATCTTAGAACTTAAACGAAATCAGGATTCAGGCTGGATTATACTAGGTGCCCATGAAGTTGCGCGGCTTTTGGCAAGATACCTAAAACTGTATGGTGAAGAAGTGATTTGCATTGACGAAAATCCACAGGCCTGCCGTCTGGCAGAAAATGAAGGCATAAAAGTGTTTTATGGAAATGCCCGGGAAGAACGGACATTGCAGCGGACGGAACCTGATACCCGGAAGGGAATCATTGCTTTGAGTGGTAACGAAGAAGTGAATTTTATTTTTTCTCAGAGAGCGAAGCATTTAGAAAAAGAAATTGTAATCCTAACCGGTATCAAGAATCCATCTGAAGGAATTACCCAAGAGATGGTATTAGACAGCGGTGCGAGAGTTCCTTTCGGTCGAATAGCGGATATGGAACAGTGGTCATCATGGATACGAAGAGAAAATACTATCCACAAAACATACGTTTTTAGAGGCAAAAACGATGTTGACCCGGCTGATCACACTATGATTAGAATCATGCTACCTTTAGTCTATATTCGAAAAGCATCTGTAAGCCCTGTAGATAACCAATATCAGTTAAAAAAGGAAGATCAGGTAATATTTCTTATAAATGAAAACAGGCTTGATGAAGCAAATGACTGGCTTAACAAAAATGGATTCACTCCCGTTTAACCGAACAGGAATCTAGACCAGTTTATAATAAATTAATCTATATATCCGCAAATAACCTTTTTTAATTCCTGCGGAGCTACTACTATTTCCGCATGTCCGTGTTGTTTCAGCCAATCTACAGTCTGAAATCCTTTTGATGTTTTTCTGCCTGTATATTGCTCTATAACCCGCTTGCCAGAAAAGCCAATATGCCCGGCGTTCTTCTCAAAAAGCCTGATCCCACGGCTGCCAACGCCAATGGCCACACCTCCCAAAGTCGGATCCGTAATCAGAGTAATGACCGTTAGTCCCGCACGTTCTGCTCTACTGATAGCAACATGAACTTTGGGAATACTAACCATAGATGAACATCCCTCATTCATGCGGGCACCTCCGCCGGCAACCTGCATAATGATTGGCAGGTTCCGTTCAATGGCTATTTCTACTGCTCTCCAGATCTTCTCTCCGGTACTCATACAGAATGAACCACCAAAAAATCCGAAATCGGTGGCACAAACAACAACCGGTTGCCCCAGAACTGTTCCATCACCAGTGATCATGGCCGACACTAATCCTGTCCTTTCCCTTGCCTCATTTAATTTTTCGTTATAGTCCGGAAATCCGAGAATATCTTTATCAATAATAACCCTGGTTTGCTTATGCTCGATAAATGAACCACTATCCAGGATCCAGTCCAAGTAATCCCAAGCTGATGGACGTACATAGCGATGGCCGCAAATATCACAGACAAAATTGGCAGTCCTCAATTTTTCCAGATTTACCGGGTCATAAATATGATTTCCCGTTGCATCATAACAGCCGCTATGTCTTTTCAGATATCCATTCTTGTCTGCCCTTGGCAAACGGGAAACATGGCTTTGGATGGATTGGATTTCTCTGTTCTCCATATCATCCCACTCGCCAATCCTACGCCATCTTTCAACCCGATGTTCGAATAATTCATCTGAAGGTATTCCTTGAAGTCGGTGTAGATGTTTTGCAATAGATGTCCCGGCTGAATCCAGTGCCTCTTTCTTGAATCGATGAGCTGGGCCCATTGGTTCAGGAATAAGTTCATCAATAATCCCATTGACGAATCCTTCCTTTGACGTGATCTGGGACGCGGACGCTGCCTCATTGGACCGGGACCGGGTGCGAAACAGAATAGATGAACAGGCTTCTGGCGTGATCACCAGGTAAGTTGAGTATTCCATAGCCAGGGTTACATCACAACCCGTTAGAGCGATCGCCCCACCAGAACAGGCCCGATTGATGATTAAGGACAAGGTTGGCACGTTTACATCTGCCAGAGCATGGATGGTGTCCCCAATACGCCAAGCAATACCGCCAGCTTCCGATTCTTCCGTTGGGTCGGCGCCGGGTGTATCCACAAAAATAATAATAATTCTGTTTTCCTGTTCTGCTAACTCAACTGCTTGCACAGCTCGTTCATAAGAAGCTGGAACGGGCATTCCATGATTCCATCGTTTCACTTCATCCGGGTTTCCCAGAGCTTTGCGAATTTCTGCATAATCCGATGCAGGTCCGCTCTGCTGACCGATAAGCATAACGGGAATATTTTCCAGTTCTGCTTTATGGGTCTGGATCAGGCAGGTGCCAAAGTCATCCGATTCAAAGCAGGGCTCTACGGCATTAAAAATTGATAAATAATCAAGATACTTTGGCCTCTCGGGGTGGAAAGATAGTTCATACTTTTCGTACTCGGAGAGGTTATCTATCGATTTGGGCGAATAGTTGAAATCAGGGTTTCGTTCGAAAGATAATAGAAAGGTGCTACCCAAGACCTAGACCCGATTTTACGAAACCTTTTCCACCCATATTATTCAATCCATCAGAGTGCCGCCTGTTGATTCACCTATAAATTAATCCAGGCGGGACCATCGCCCCCCTCGGGGGGAACCCAGTCAATAATCTGATACGGATCCATTATATCGCAGGTCTTACAGTGTACACAGTTTGAAAAATTGATTTGCAGCCTTTGGCTATCACCATCCGGCACCATTTCATACACATCTGCCGGACAAAAATTTTTGCAGGGATTACCATACTCTTCAGCACATGTTGTAATGCATACATCCGGTTCATTTACGTGCAGGTGCGGAACTTGATCTTCTTCGTGAGCGGTAGCTGAATGGTAGATGTCTGTCACTTTATCAAATAGGTAGTTCCCATCAAATTGGAGATCTTTGTAACGGTCTTCTTTCAACCCCTTTTCCATCTGCTTATGGCCAGCTTTACTGGTTAAAAGATTTTTAAAACCCCATCCGCGGCCACCAGTCAGAAGCCCTATTCCTGCATTGGCCAGACCACCCAAAAGTCCATGATCGAATCCCTGATGAAAATTTCGCACCTTCCACAATTCATCTCTGATCCAACTCGACTTTACCCGATCATCATAATCTTTCAGTTGGTTTTCAATAAAGTTATTCTCAGCTAATGCTTTAGCAACTGTTTCAGCGGCCAGCATCCCAGATTTCATGGCTAAGTGGATACCTTTCAGCCTTTGCCCATTCATAAATCCAGCGGAATCACCAATCAGCATGGCACCGTCTACTGACAGTTTTGGAATAGAATACCAGCCTCCTTCAGGAAGCGATTTAGCTCCATAAGCAACCATTTTGCCGCCTTCCAACATCGAATGAATCCAAGGGTGAGTTTTCAATTGCTGAAGTTCGTGATGGGAATCCACGCCTGGATTCTTATAATCCAGGCCTACCACCAGACCCAGATCCCAAATATCATTCTCCATCCCATATAGGAACGCACCACCAAAAATATCTTGGCCCAAAGGAAAGCCCATAGTATGAGCCACATATCCAGGTTGGACAGCGCCAGCTGGCATCTGCCATAATTCTTTCACACCAACAGCCCAAACCTGCGGATTTCGGTTCTTCATAAGATCATGCTTGCGAATGAGATTTTTAGTCAGGTTTCCGCGTGTACCCTCACCCAGAATAACAATCTTAGCATGAATATCAGCGCCTGGTTCAAACTGTGGTTTGTGCGCACCGTTCTTATCGATACCACGATCGCCAGTGCGAACGCCAATTACCTTGTCACCGTCATAAAGGAGTTCCATTCCCGCAAAGCCACAAAAAATATCTACGCCCTCATTTTCACAGGCCTTGCCTAACCAACGTGTAAGTTTCCCAAGCGATGCCACAAAACATCCGTGGTGGCTCATAGAAGGAGGAATAAAGGGGAATGAAATTTTTCGGGCTCCTGTCAAATAATAAAGATGTTCTTCCGAAACTTCTGCTTCAAAGGGAAAATCTTGATCATTTTTTTCTGGGAAAAGTTCTCTCAGCGCACGGGGATCAACAATCGCTCCGGATAAAGAATGGGCACCTACTTCAGCGGCTTTCTCTAAGACACCAACACTGGCTTCCTGACCTGATTCACGCAACAGCCGTTGAAGATGGATCGCCCCGGCAAGACTGGCGGGGCCAGCACCTACAAAAAGGACATCCAGTTCCAAGACTTCCCGTTCAATCATTAATCTTTTTCAGCTTGTAGTGCATCCGTCAGTTTTGGGATTATTTCGAGAAGATCTCCAACAACAGCATAGTCGGCTATTTCAAATATTGGGGCATCGGAATCCTTATTAACAGCAATAATATTCTTGGAGCCTTTCATTCCTACCACATGTTGAATGGCTCCGGAAATACCCAAGGCAAAATAAAGTTTTGGGCTGACGTTTTGACCGGAACTGCCTATCTGTCTGAATAAGGGAAGCCATCCAGAATCAACTACGGGTCGGGACGATGCAATTTCCCCACCGATTACCTTTGCAAGATCAAAGGCAATTGGGATGTTTTCTTCCTTTTCAATTCCCCGGCCAACAGATACAATAACCTCTGCACTTTCCAGATCTATTTCTCCTGCTTCTTCCTGAAAGGGTTTTTCTGACTCTGAACGAATTAAGGACGGATCCAGGTTTACGGAAATTTCTCTAATCAATGGTTTACCTGATTCAATTTCATCTTCACTGTAAGCAGCTGATTGAAAACTTATTAACACCTGGTCTGCCTCTGCTGTAAGATCCGCGGCCAATTTGGCATTAAACACCTGTTTATTAAAGACTGGGTCATCTCCAAGCCGAACGCCTATAATATCTGGAATAAAAGGAATATCCAATTTCGCACTGACACGGGGGAAATAATCCCGGGTCTGGTAGGTATGCCCCACGGTAATTATTTTCGGTGATTCTTGCTCAATGACTTGGTTGATAGTTTCAGCATATCCATCGGCATTGTATGACGCTACCAGTTCATTTTTTACGACAAGTACTTCCTGCATGTTGGTATTAGCGACTTCATTAGCTAACGTGTCAGCATTTTCTCCTATGGCCAGAGCGCCAACGGACAGGTTCATATTAGAAGCTAGTTTCTGTGCGCCAGCTATTGCTTCCCGGCTCATCCGGTGCAGTACACCGCGATTATCTTCTAAAACAACCAGAATATCCATTCAAATAACTAAATAATCCTTAAGTCGGATCTCAAAATTTCCACAAGGCGATTAACTATGGTGTCTGCGTCTCCATTTAATGTTTCTGTCTGTTTGTTTGTCTGTGGAATAAAAAGTCTGTTTAAAGACTGCCACTTCGTGTCAGGGCGGTGTTCAGATTGGGCCACAATTTTGATCTCTTTTTTCTTTGCTCCCATTATTCCCTTTAAAGAAGGATACCGGGGCTGATTAATTCCCGATTGAATACTAACCGAAGCGGGCAAAGGCAGTTTTATCCATTGGAACCACCCGGATTCCAACTCCCGTTTAACGCGGATAGTATCAGATTGTATATCTGTTTCTATTCCCAGAGTAGCGGTAGACATACCCAGCAATTCGCCCAGTAAAATACCTGTCTGGCCCATGCCTGTATCATCGGATTGAAGTCCGGTAAGAACCAGATCAAAATTTTCATCTTCTAAAACCGAAGTGAAACTTTTTGCGATACAAAGAGGATCTGTTTCAATCTGCCCGTCTTCTTCTAAGTGAATGCCCCTATCTGCACCTTTGGCCAGCCCTTCCCGAATCACTCTCTGTACCCGGCCTGGCCCCATACTGACAACAACGACTTCTCCATCGTTGATTTTTTCGCGAATCCGCAGTGCTTCTTCCAGAGCATAATTGTCCGATTCATTCATGACAAATGTGATAAGGCTATCATCAATCCATGTTCCATCTCCTGTGAGCGGCAGGGCTGAATCCGAACCGGGTACTTGTTTGATTAATACAGCGATTTTCATTAAACTACTTATAAATGGAAGCGATTGAAAAACAGAATATCAATTGGAAATTAACATCCTTCTAACCGTAATTAACATATGTTCATGAGCCTTATAACCATCATCCTGAACAACCTTATATTTATCGTAGGTAGTATACTTTTTCTCTACTGCTCTTGGCTATTGTGGGGACGGCGCAGCCATAAGAAATAAAATAACGCTTTAATATTTACTTTAAAGATATTTGAATAGTTAGTACGTGCTGTATACTAGAAAAATATAACCAGTAACTTTAAAAACGCTTTGAACCATGCTAAATATTTAATTAGCTTCGGTCGATCAATAAAAATCCCCCCATGCTCAAAAATGACCAAAAGGAGAAAAGAATGAATAGTATAAAAATAAACCTTGTTGCAGTGTTGATTCTTTGCGGACTGATCCATGCGCAAGACTTTACAGGCAATTATCAAGTGAATTATATTGATGTTAACTATATCGTGGTCTTAAGGGACACCGTTCAGCAGGATGCTAACGGCGATGACTTTACTCTCGAGACAGATGGTCAGGCACTCTATGATATTTATGCTGGCTGGCCCATGGCTGGAGAAGATAGTTGGGTCGATTTCGCATTGAAGAGTTTTGAACCGGGTGATACCGTGGGTGCCCTAGCAAATTACTTTCCCACGCCCGAATGGCTTGCAGCGGCAGGGATAGCACTGAATGTTGATCTGAATACTGATGGTAACTTCACCATTAACGAACCCAGTACATATCCCACAACGACTCTTGTTAATTGTGTGACAATCCCTTCAATTCCGGGGGTGTCTGAGAATGGGACCTGGACAGATGGAAATTTTGATGGGATCACGAATGATACTGACCATAGTTACACTATCGGTTGGGGGATCGTAGAATCAGGTGTTTTCGCTCATTTCATTGCACCTGACCTTGCTAATTGGACATATGGTACCGAATATGGATTCGGCACAGAGAATGAGAGCTGGGGTAGTTTGACATCCTACTATGATGACACATGGACAAACTCGCTTGGGGTCGATATATACTGGCAAGCGATCGATGGCCCAGAATCAGGTCTGGGAGTAGTAGACCCGACTGATACATTATACACTGAAGAAACGGAAGGGTATTTGAATAACATCTATGGTATAGGAACGGTCCCGGGAGATTCGATAACGATCTTGCTTATGGCCGCCTACGGTGCAGGCCTAGATCCTCCTGTTGCAATTAATATCCCAGACAATCCGTATATGTTTGGCGGACCAGGTGGTGCGGGTACAGGAACAACTGACCTTAGATGGGGATATGTGTTTGACCCAACGGGTGATTTACTTGGTGGCGGAGACGGTGTCCCTTTTAGCGGTGATGAAGGTCTTCAGTTCACAGGCTATTATCTCACCTATAATTTTCTTAACACCGCGTACGCGATCGCAGATGGTGTTGAAGACGCCATATATTACTATGAACTAACAACTCTAGCCGAAATAGTTGAAGTTTGTGCTACCTATGTGTTCACTGCCTGGAATATACCGGAAGCAATACAGAACGCTGTTCTGGCAACTGCTGTTGCTGGTATCGTAGCGGAATTACAACCATATGTAGACGCATATATGGCGGCGGGTATGAGTGAACTGGATGCTATCTTAGCAACCTTAGCGATCGCTGCTCCTGTTGTCATGGGCGCATTAACCCAGGCCGAGCTCACACTCGGTATTACTGTTGATGATAGTGGTCATGACCTGGACGTAGCGACGTTCTATGAATTTGACTGTGATGGCGATGGTGATATAGATGAGGATGATTGTATGACATCGGATACAGGCGGCAGAATGTATTTTGAAATAAATAATACCTGTTTACCAACCAAATGGACACAGATCATTGATTCACACTGGAACAATACCGAATTCACCAGTGTTGACCATGATGCCCCGATCGCCGAATCATTTGAGCTACTTGGCAACTATCCAAACCCGTTCAACCCAAGTACAAAGATCAGATTCGCCACTGAAAAACATTCTAATGTAAAAGTGAATATCTATTCTGTGATCGGTAAAAAGGTATCGACCGTTGTAAGCAGCGAATTAGCAGCAGGCACCTATAATGTCACCTGGAACGGAACTGACCGATCCGGTGCTCGAGCACCCAGCGGCATGTATTTTTATGAGGTCAGTTCTGATAATAGAACACTAGTAGGGAAAATGCTCCTCTTGAAATAGTACATTTGTTACTATTTATTTTTGAACAGCCCCTCATTTTATCAGTGAGGGGCTGTTTTTATATCATGATAGATCTATCGATATGAATCGCATAATTGTATTATTCAGTTTTGGTCTAACATCTCTTTTTAGCCAGGATATAGATATAAACGGCATAGTGCTTGATAAAGAAAAAAGATCTCCTCTGATCGGTGCAAATGTCATGCTCGAAGGTACTACCTACGGATCTGCTACCGATAGTAAAGGCAGGTTCAAGATATCAGGTATTCTACAAGGTGATTACACTATTATTGCCAGTTACATGGGATATTCTACCCATAAAGAAAGTATAAGTATTGATACAGAAAGATTCGTTGAGATCGAAATACTGCTTGAAACAGAAATAATTCAAATGGACGAATATGTTGTCACTGCTTCTAGGCGCAGAGAAAGAATTGAAGATGCTCCTGCAGCAATATCAGTGATAACAAAAAAAGACATAAGAAGAGAAAGTAATACAAATCTGGGGGACTACCTAAAAGGAACAAAAGGGATCGATTTTACACAATCTGGTATAGATAGTTATAATATGACCGCCAGGGGATTTAATTCATCTTTTAGCTCCCGGCTACTGACCCTGACCGATGGCCGGATGGCTAATGTCCCATCATTACGCTTAACAGCCTATAATGTTATTCCTGTTTCCTTTGAAGACGTGGAACAGATAGAGGTCGTGCTGGGTCCATCTTCGGCGCTCTATGGCCCGAATGCCCATAGTGGGGTACTAAATATCATTACCAGTTCTCCGCTACGTGAGCAAGGGTCAAAATTCAATTTCCAGCGTGGATATTTAAATCAGGCCAGTACTCGACCATTAGAAAAATATACTTTACGAACAGCTCATAAGTATAAAAATTTTGGGATCAAACTTTCGGCTGTGAGTCTCGCTGGTGAAGACTGGCACCATTATAATGAAGATGAATATGAAGGTCACTCACCTGCTTTTGTGGGCAGGCATAGTTTTGCACATAATCGTATTAATGATGGAAATATCTCGGCAGAGATAGGAAGCCCTACTATTCCTGTGGAATGGCTGAACAATGAAATTCCGGGAAATGGAATAGATGACAATGAAAATGGATTTACTGATGAAGAATTAAGCTGGGGATCTGGATCTATTGATGATTGGACAGGACCAAAATTTGCAGACGGTATTGACAATCCACCTTTCCCGGATGCGGAAGCCGGGTCACCCCTGGTGGATTCTGCCATGGTTCAAGAAGCGATGGGGGATCCATACGGGCGTTATTTCCTGGCTAACGGTATCATACTTTATGATCTGACATTCGAAGATATCGGCCTCGGTTACATGGACGGCATTGACAATGATGGGGATGGGAACATCGATGAAGGTATTGATAAAGGAATCGATGAAGCGGACGAAAAATGGTTCGATGGTATCGATAATGATGGGGATGGATATATTGATGAAGTTGATGAGATAGGATCACAATGGCTGGCACGATTTGGGAATAACTATGCCCATTGGGATGCTCCAAATGGAGGTTTTGGAGATTATACGTTTGATGAAGATGGCAACATTATTTTTGACACAAATGGCAACGATATTTATAATGATAACTGGGGCAATGATAATATAGATAATGATAACGATGGTACGATCGACGAGGTTGATGAGAGTGATTTCAGTATCAATTATGGCGACCTCCCAAAAATAATTAAAGATGCTGATGATGATGGTATAAATGATTTTCCCGATTTTAATGTCAGAAATGTCCGCTACGATCTTCGCATGGATTGGGAACCAAACTCAGACTTTACTGCAATTTTTTCACACGGTTATGCTTGGGCCAGAAATATCAATATCACTGGGATTGCCAGGTATCTTGCTGACGGATGGGTCTATAAATATTATCAAGGAAAAATTCGCTGGAAAAATATCTTCATGCAGAGTTATTTAAATACCAGCTTTTCTGGCAATCCTGCTCATCCGACACGCAACCTTGCGACAGGAAGTCTTATCTATGATCGTTCAAAGAAATTCAGTTTTCAGCTACAACATTTCATTGAAAATGAATTATATTTCTTAAAAAATAAAACAAATCCTATTGGCGGTGATCTTCGGTTGGTCTGGGGATTCGACTATTTCCTGACACTGCCCGATACAAGGGGAACAATTCTATCAGACCGGGATAAAAATGATTATCGTGATAATAACGGCAATGGTGAAGCTGGATCTCCAAACCATTTTTGGGATGTGAACGACAGTTATTATTATGATGTCGGAGAATCCTACAGATCCATTGATTCACTAGGGCAAATATCTGGTTATGATCCTACTTCAGACTGGGGAGACAATCTCTATGATGCTCTTTTATACGGCAATGATAATGTACAAGGTGCAGTTAAAGATGGGATCGATAATGATCATGATAGCGATGATTTTAATGATATTGACGGGAACGGCCTGCCATGGACCGATATTGATGGAGACAGAATTTTCAACCCTGCAGTTGATCAGATAGAAGAAGGTGCGCGTCTTATTAAGGGAACTCATGTATTTGTATATGCGGATGGAAAAGATAATGATGGCGATGGTAAGATTGATGAAAACATTGATGAAGGTATTGACGAGGGTGCCGAAGATAATCGCTATAGGATTAATGAACTGGGTATCTATTACCAGCTAAACTGGAAACTTTCTGATAAACTTGAATTCATACATGCAACCCGTTTTGATGTCCATGACCGATTAACTAATGTTATCAATTTCAACAATTCTGGATATAATGATTCATACAATCCATTAAACTGGGATTTCGATTTTAATAAAACAGATGGAGTACAATTTTCTCCTAAATTTGGTTTACTATATAAACATCGGGAAAATCAAAACTATCGTATCACATGGGCCAAGGCATTTAATACCCCATCAAACCAGGCTCTGTTTCTTGATATATTTGTTACCCGATTCAGCGTATTTAAGGTTTATGCCAGAGGTGCTCATGGTGGATATACTTATCCAAAAAACAATGCTGGAAGTCCCATGTGGTATAATCCTTACGATGGAATATACCAAGCAGTAGACTCTACCCTAATTTACTTTTACCCATCAGTTGACCCTAGGGTCACGGGATATTTCAGAGGAACGTTAGAAGATCAGCCAGAGCTTACGTCTGAAATAATAAGTAGCTGGGAGTTCGGCTATAAGGGAAAAGTCACAGATAATATATATGGCACAGTGGACCTATACACCAGTCACTTCTCCAGTTTTATCAGTGGAGCAACATTCGTCACGCCGCTCGTGATTAAAAGATCTATCTTGACCGATGATTATAATGAAGACAGTATTACCAATACTTTAGATGATGATGGCGGCGTCAATATTAATGATCAGGATGATTATGACCATGCTTTAGATATCTGGCTACAGGGTTTGGAAGGGGTTAGTGCAATTGGTGATACCATAAATGGCATCCCAACTCCTGTTGTAATAGGCTTTGTCAACTACGGTGAAGTCGATCTCTGGGGTCTTGACGGAAGTCTTGCCATTTTTCTTAATCGGGCCTGGAAATTAGATTTTACATATTCCCATCTGGGTATGACTGAATTTTTTAATCCCATTACAAAAGCAAAAGATCCGATCAATGCGCCGCGAAATAAAGCTGGGATGAAACTCCAATACAATTCCAGACGCTGGCCGTTCACAGCATCTTTAAATGCCCGGTATGTGGATGGTTTTAAATGGTCGTCTGGAATCTATTATGGTGATATTAGTCCTTACACGATTTTTGATCTGCACCTGGGATATGAATTCAATAAATATCTTTCAACAAACTTTACAATCAATAATGCTCTAAATAACAAGCATACCGAAATTATCGGAGGTCCATCCCTTGGTAGAATGATTGTTCTTCGTTTACAAACTAAATTTTGAGTAAATGAAAAAGCCCCTATCATCAGGGGCTTTTTCACTAAGGGAAGCAGGATAAATTAAAACCGGGTAGCGGGGGAACTGCCAGGTTTCTATTCCATTATCCTGCTTTAAAATCTCTGAAGTAAATTAAGTTCTTCACCTGCTACCGGCAAGATATTTCTAGTTTAACACTTTTGAATAATATGCTAAAACAAGCGGCTGAAATCGATAAAATTTTAATGGTTTGGATAAATAATTCCCTGTCCAATCCATTTTTTGATCACTTAATGCCAATTGTGACCAACGAAAAAATATGGATCCTACCGATATTGATCCTGATTGGATATTTAGGCTTGGTTTCAGGGAAACGCGGCAAAATTTCGCTTGGGGTTTTATTGATAACTGCTATTTTTTGTGACGCTGTATGTGCTCAAATCCTAAAACCCTGGATTGGTCGAATCCGACCATCTCATGAGATTGCGGATCAAATCAATTTGCTTGTATCAAAAGGTGGAAAATGGGGTTTCCCTTCTAATCATGCGGCAAATAGTTATGCCGCAGCGACAGTTCTCTCCTATTTTTTTAAGAGATTCAAAATTGCACTATACGCGTTAGCATTTTTAATCGCATTTTCCCGTGTTTACGTAGGCGTCCACTACCCGGGAGATATCCTTGCTGGCGGAATCACAGGTTATACGCTGGCTTGGGGAGTGATTACCCTTTGGGTGGTTATTAAGATGAGGGAACTGAAAAGGGGGCAATTCTGGGTCTGGTATGATACTAGTGATGCGCCAAAAGTTTAGTTCGGCATTGTATCATCGGGTGGTTTTACGCCAAAAGCAGAAAATCCATCTTCTCTGTTGGGCAATTTTATTTCACCGTGTTTGGACTCAAACTTGGCAATATTATCCTGCAGAGCTCGTAAAAAAGCTTTTCCATGAGGCGGGGCCATAATAATCCGCGAATGAACCTTTGCCTTTGGAACACCTGGTAAAATTCGGGTAAAGTCCAATACAAATTCTGCTGGTGAATGTGTTATAACAACAAAGTTGGCATATTCTCCAGAACTGACATCTGAATCCAGTTCAATGTTAATCTGCTGAATGTTTTTCTTTTCTCGGTTCATGACGATTCCTTAAATCTTATCGAACTCACGTTCATTAAAATCTTCCCATTCCTCATTTAATCCATCGAACTGGGCATACCCTTTAATATTATCATCCGCAGTATCTTTCGGTATTACCTCATTTTCGTAGATATTGTAGTGATCCTTCTTTTTCTCAAACTCACTAGGATCACCCTCCTCCTCTTTGGTTTGATCTAGATCATCCACATCTTCGCTATAGACTTGCGGGTCAAAAAAATCCAGATTCTCCACAATCGCGTTTGCCATTAAAAATTCAAGAAAATCCAGATATTTTCGGTCTTTTAAATCACTCCTGCAATGCCCACAAACCAAAGAATCCTTCAAATCTATTTCTTTGATAGTGTTTTCACAGACAGGACAAATTATGCCTTCTAACATTTAGAATATCCCTAAAAATCGGCCGATAATATAAACGGTGGACGTGGGGACGTCAACTGTTATGTAAAGATAGAAATATATTTCTTAACAAAGCTATTTCAGTTTTGGTTAATGCCTTGTCCCTTCGTGCTTTCACATTAGATGCCGTTTCAAGGAATTGGTCAAAATCTATTTTTTTGTTACGGCCGTTGTAATGAAATGTAAAAGAAGGTATATGCCTTTTGGAAAATCCATGGGAAATAATATTACATCCCACTCCCACATTTGTTCCGGTATTGAACTGGGTACCAATGGCACTCTTGGAATGATCGCCAATAAATAATCCAAGAAACAATAAATCCGAGTTAATCAACTGTCTATTCACTTTAATCGAAACGGGTAAATAATTATTCTTCAGGTTACTGTTAGTGGTGCCAGCTCCAAAGTTCACCCACTCTCCTACGAAACTGTCACCCAGGTGACCATCGTGAACTTTATTGGACCAGCCCTGGAAAATGGTGCCATGTACTTCCCCGCCAATTTTACAACCAGGTCCAATAATAGATTTTTCTATTTTTGAGTGTGCGGTTATAGTGGATCCAGACCCTATAAAAACCGGGCCTTTTAAAAAGGTGAATGGCTGAATTGTTACATTTTCCGAGATCACTACTGGACCTTCTGATTCATCCGTAGCCACCTTGGAGTTAGCAGGAATTGATGAAAGGTGTTCAGCTGCTTCTTGGACGATTTCAGGAATCCAATTCAAAATATCCCAAAGATAGTTGGCTTTTTGAACCTTTATTTCCTTTTTTAATATTCCTTTTGGAATTTTTCCAGAAAGTGGCCCGCCAGCAGATACCCATTTATTAATAGCATCGGAGGATAAATTCAAGGCAACTAGGCCTTCACCATGGAAAAACACTGTTTCGGGCGTGGATTTTATTACTTTGATCTGATCGGCTGACCAGAGTACGCTGCCATTTAACCAAATACCACCAACAAATGTATCGGGATTAACTGAGGTCCCGGGGTGATTGTCACGGGTAATATCAGCCAGTTCATTTCGAACCACTAATGAAGATATTTTTTTTGCATTTAGCCTGTTGATTCTCTCAATAAAAGTTTCAGCTCCGCAGCGAATATCAAACACAGCCCGGGTAACTGAAATGGGTTCCAGGTTTAAAGCCTGATGATCTTCAAAAACAGTCATTTTCATGAAATACCAAGTAGTTGTTCAATTGTTTGAAAATTCTTTTCCAGGAATCCAGTGCCTTTATGTTCTAAAATAACTGTATAAAGCTTATCCGCCATTGAAGATTGAAAACCGATCTTCAAGGGGACATCCAATTCCCAGGCTAACATAGCAGCGGCCGGATTAAATGATAAATTCAAGTCTACCAGCGCATCATAATTCAGGGCTCTCATGTGATCCAACCATGGTTCCGTATTGATAATACCCATTTGGTTTAAATTATCATCATCAAAGGTTATGAAATTTGTATGGACCTCTTTTGGATAAAATGGCAACGCATCCTCATGACAAACATAGCAAACAGGATATTCAGGAAGTTCCTTTTCAGGTTTTATCAGATAATTCACAATCTGAGCAAGTTCCTTTTTATCCGGAAGTAGAAAAATTACAGAATCGACTCCATCGCCATCACTGCTAACTTTGATCAGGGGAATCTCACGTTTTTTCTTTACTATGTTTTTCCACCAAAACAGACATCGAAATTGCCAAGGGATAACCATGGCAGAATATACCCAGAAGAAAACAAATCCAGTTAGGACGATTCCCTTTCAAAACTCATGTATAAAGGTAGCTTGACCTCAGTTAAATTCATCTAAGATTCAGACAGTTTTTCAATTTTATATATATGAATGATTTAGTGATATGACAATCGGACGAAAATTATTATGGGGCAGTTTCGGTTGGGTTCTAGGAGGCCCAATCGGTGCCATATTGGGATACGCTTATGCTCAATTGACTGAAAAAGATTCAGCTGGCTACTGGGGATCAGGACAAACTTACAGGTCAACTGCATATCCCAAAACCAAAGCGGGTGACTTCATTGTTTCACTACTGGTTCTATTCGCCAAGGTCATGAAGGCGGATGACCAATTGCTGAAATCTGAACTGGATTACGTCAAATCGTTTCTCCTGCAACAGTTTGATAGATCACAGGTCCGGGATTTCATGATCCTCTTTAAAGATATTCTCCAACAGGATTACCCCTTGAAAGATGTTTGCCGACAAATTCAGCGATCAATGGATCACCCCAGTCGAATTGAACTGATCCATGTTTTGTTTGGCCTATCCCGGGCGGATGGGTATGTCCATCCTGAAGAGGTACGAGTGATTAATACCATCTCCCGTTACCTGAATGTGAATGAAAAGGATTTTGAATCAATTAAGGCAATGTTCATAGAAGATTCACGATCTTCTTATACCATACTTGAGATTAAATCTTCAGCTAAAGATAACGAGGTAAAACGGGCCTACCGTAAAATGGCAAATAAATATCATCCAGACAAAGTTGCATATTTAGGAGAAGACCTCCGCAAGCTGGCAGAGGAAAAATTCAAAGCTGTAAACAATGCATACCAGACAATCAAAAAGGAACGAGGTATGAAATGAAAAAAGAAGAACCGGGTCAATTCCCTTACACACGGGGAATTTATCCTGATATGTATAAATCCTGTTCATGGACTATGCGTCAGTATGCAGGATTCACATCTGCTGAGGAATCTAATGAGCGATTCCAATACTTGCTGAAAAACGGTGTAATGGGGTTATCCGTTGCATTTGATCTTCCCACTCAAATAGGATATGATTCTGATCATCCTATATCTAAAGATGAAGTAGGTCGCGTAGGCGTACCAATTACAACAATTGAAAATATGGAAACACTTTTCAACAAAATACCATTGGACAAGGTTTCAACATCAATGACGATCAATGCAACTGCAGCAATCATTTTAGCTTTTTATATAGTAACAGCTGAGAATAAAGGTGTTTCTTCAAACAGATTACGCGGCACAATACAGAATGATATCCTTAAAGAATACGCAGCCAGAGGGACTTATATTTATCCACCAAAAGACTCTTTGCGTTTAGTAACAGATATATTTGAATTCTGCGCAAACCATGTACCAAAATGGAATATAATTTCTATATCTGGATATCATATTCGTGAAGCAGGCAGTACAGCAGAGCAAGAACTAGCATTTACTTTCGCAAATGGAATAGCTTATGTCCAGGCCGCTATTGACCAAGGGTTGGATCCAAACGATTTTGGGCAAAGACTTTCTTTCTTCTTTAATGCTCACAATGGATTCTTAGAAGAGATTGCCAAATTCCGGGCAGCTAGAAGAGCATGGGCAACAATTATGAAAAACCGGTTTGGCGTGACTAATGAAAAAGCAATGATGTGCCGGTTTCATGTTCAGACGGCTGGTTCTACGCTGACTGCGAACCAGATTAACAACAACGTAGTACGAACTACAATTCAGGCACTCTCAGCTGTATTGGGAGGCACACAATCCCTACATACCAACAGCCGCGATGAAGCTTTAGCTCTTCCAACAGACGAGGCAGTGAAACTGGCTCTGCGAACCCAACAGATCATTGCTCACGAGTCTAATATTCAGAAATATCCAGATCCATTTGGTGGTAGTTATATTATCGAAGAAATGACCGATAAATTCGTAGAAAAGACATTTAGGTTGATTGAAGAAATTGATGCTATGGGTGGAGCTATCAGAGCCATTGAAAAAGGATGGATCCAAAATGAAATAGCCCAAAGCGCCTATGAATATCAGAAATCAACGGATAGCGGTAAACAAATTATCATCGGGGTTAATAAGTATAAAGAGGAAGACACAGCTGAACAAGAAACCTTAAATATTGACCTCAAATCTGTTAAGCGACAAATCAGTTCAATTAATGAGTTAAAATCAAACCGAAATAATGCCCAGGTTCAAAATCAATTATCCAATTTGGAAACTGCTGCTAATTCATCTGATAATCTGATGCCTCATTTAATTACCTGTGTTAAAAATGAATGTACGCTTGGCGAGATGTCTGACACGTTAAGAAAGGTTTTCGGTGAATATAAAAATATATGATTAAGTTTGGTTTTACACAGTTCGCTAATGTCATTTCCTTTATGTTGCATCCTATGGTAATATCCACCGCAGCATTTGGAATCCTCACCTATAAGGCTATGCCTGCTCCTGAAAACCCGAATCTGATTTTTTTTATTTCATTTATTTTTAGTACCGCACTTCCGATAGGTACTGTGATCATTTTAAATAAAAAAGGTATAGTTTCAGATATAGATGCCTCGATTAAAGAGCAACGCATTCAGCCATTAGCATTAGGTACAATTTACTATGCTGCTGGATTTATCATTTTAGTTCAATTGAATAGCCCAAAATTGGTCCAAGGACTCATGTTCTGTTATTGTATGAATACTGCATTGGTCTGGCTGATTACTAAATATTGGAAGATTTCAATTCATGCCATTGGGATCACAGGCCCACTGACCGCGTTATGGATAATGGGTTATCATTTCCCGATCATTATGATATGTTTATCTATACTAGTAAGCACATCACGCGTTATACTTAATGCTCATACAATAGTGCAGGTTACATCCGGACTTATAGTCGGTGTAGTCTCTACATATATGCAATTTCAGCTATTATTTCTTTAATCATGTTATTCACCCAGCTCATACAGGCAAATCTCCGGACAAAGATTCTTGGGTGGAAAATTGAGTATTACAATCGCTTGGGGTCTACCAACTTAGAAGCCTGGGAATTATTGGCCTTAGGTGCTGAGCATGGTACAGTCGTATTAACTGATCATCAGTTTCAGGGAAAAGGCCGAGGGGGTAATAGTTGGTTCATGGGTGCAGGGAAAGGGTTGGCCATGTCCGTGATTCTTAATAAAAAATATCCGTTAGAGTGCTCAGGTCTCATCTCTTTAGCAATAGGTATTGCAGCTGCACAATCTATACAGAAGCGTGGATTGGATCCCAAATTGAAATGGCCAAACGATATATTAATAGATGGGAAAAAAGCAGGGGGTATACTTTGCGAAACAAAAATACAGGAAGAATGGATAAAGAAGATAGTAGTTGGAATTGGAATTAACGTAAACGAGACAAGCAATGAATTTCCGGATAGCATCAAAGGTCATTCTACTTCAATGTCCATTTGTTCAAATCATCCACACCAGAGAGAACTCGTTGCTGCAGAATTCCTGAATTCTCTTGAATACCTTCTTGAAATGATACACCAGGATCCAAACAAAATAGTTCATGAATGGCTGGATCGATGTGGGCATTTAAATAAACCTGTTACGTTTACTGAAAAAGGAAGGGCGGTAGAAGGTATATTTTCTGGGCTTGATTCTTTTGGACATGCAAGTATCAATACAAATGGTGAGAAGAAACTATATCATTCTATTATTTTAGATTAAGTTAAAAACATGACATCAAAACGGCTTTTATCATTTTTCTTTTTCTTCTTTTTGATCAAATCAGCAACCAGTCAAGAAATTCCATTTGGTTCTCCAGAATATTTTAATTCCAACATCAACCTTAACCTTGTTCCGATATCCTTCGAAAATGAATACACATTTTCTGACCTAGACCATGATCAAATTATTTCAATCAGCAATGGCAAAAACCTTATTCAATATATATACCTGGATTTCGATCAGCCTGTCTCAATACAATTCAAACTAGATACTGACAATTTTCCAAGTGATGGAGAGTTATATTTTATCAACCCATCTATTAACGGATGGATTGGTCCTTACCGAAAAAACCTTGTTGAACATCATCCAACAAAACTAACTGGACAGATAAAGTCGTCCAGGGTCATTATTGAATGGTTATCGCCTATTGATGAACCAGCTGCAATACCCGTTCGATCCATTATAAAAGTAACCGAACCAAATTTCTTAAAATCCACAAAAATAATCCAGCCTCCTTACCGACAACAAATTGATCGGGAAAGAATAGTAATTCTATTGACTGGCTACTGGCCTCCCACCAACGAAGCTATTCGTCTATTTAGTCGCAGTCTTATGCTTAACCCAGAAGGCTGGATAGGGGAAAACTGGGAGGATCGGGGTTATAACGTTGTTTCATATTTTCCAGTTTTTAATCCTCCAGATTGTTCAGACTGTGGACAGGGAAGCGGTGATCTGGAAGTGGATTACCAGGATACATCTAACGATTTTTGGAACATTGTAGATTCACTATCTCCAGTCGCAATAGTCACATTCAGTCGAGGATATATCGATTACAGTTGGGAATTAGAATGGAAATATTACAATTTGACAACTTGGTCTAATGATTTTACTCCGCCTTATTTACCTACACCAAATCCACCTGAATCGGATGTTCCTATTAATTATATCCGCTACTCATCATTACCGATGGATACAATCGTAGCAGCCATTGATTCTGCCGGTTTGGGTCTAACCGCTTATATCGATTATACAGATGGTGCGGGAGGATATTTATCAGAATTTAAAGGGTACCACGGAGTATGGTATAAGGCAGAAATGGATTCGTTAAACATCCCGTGTTACCTAGCTGGACATGTTCACGTTGGTGGTTTGATTGATTGGGAAACCGCACACGAAGCAGCAAAAGTTACGCTGCGGGAAGTAATCAAGATTGTAGATTATTATCGACAGCTTCCAGGAGATGTAAATAATGATGGGGTGTTATCAATCATGGATCTGCTGGTAATTGTATTTCATCTGTTGGAAACAAATGAAATGACGGAAGAACAATTACAAATTGCGGATCTAAATTTTGATCAAGTGATCACGATTGCGGATGTTTTACTATTAGCAGATATTATTATGGGTATTTAATTAAAACCTGCTCTTCAATACTGAAAGGGATGTGAAACCTTAATACTCACTTTGTATTTTGGGAAAACAGCAAAGGATTCTTTCAGTTCATTGCAACACTCTACAATCTGACTTTGACTCATTCCCGGACTTACGTTGATCCCGAATAAAATAACATGATGATTTTCTGTATCCACGATACGGATATCATGATAGCCTGTAATTCGGGAATCATTAAACCAATGCTCATCCAAAAATGATCTTATTTTTTCTACCATGGGATTTCCAGGCTGGACTGGGTCTATATGTATTGTAGGTTCTACACCCAATATTTTAGTTAACTGGGTTTCCACATCTTCGGACAAATCATGGGCCGAAGCTGTTGTCTCATTGGCATCAATCTCAACATGACAGCTAACGTATTTATCTTTTCCATAACTGTGAACCGCAATATCATGCACTCCTAATACACCTTTAACCTGCATTACAATTTGCCGTATTTCATTTATTTCATGACTGGCAGGCGGCTTACCTATGAGATCATCAACAGCGTCTCTGGCAATATAAAATGCTGTCCAAATTATGAATAATGCTATACCAATTCCGGCCCAGCCATCTAACTGATGATAACCAAATTTTCCCGCTATCATCGCACCTATCACTAGCAGTGAAGATAATGCATCGATGCGGTGGTGCCAGGCATCAGCATGTAGCGTACCGGATGCAATCTTTGCCGAAAGAAATTCTGCATACCGCGCGGTGGTTTCCTTAATAATTATTGTGAAGGCAATAACACCAACCATCCACCATTCCGGATTCACTGGACTTGGAGAAATGATTCGGTTAATTGAGGCTTCAACAAACTCTATACTCGCAACTCCTAATAAAATTGCAATAATAAGGGTGGCAATGTACTCTACCCTGCCATGACCATACGGATGCTCTTTATCAGCAGGTTTTTCGGACGCCCGGAATCCCCAAATCACTACTCCAGATGAAAAGACATCAGATAAGGTATGGAAGGCATCAGCGATAACACTTACAGCACCCACCAATAATCCTATAGTCATCTTAACCAGGAATAAAATTCCATTGACCCAGACAGATATCCATCCTTGAAAAACACCAATTTTAGTTCGGTATATATGGGCCGGTTCTTTCGTAATCGGAATGAATCTATTGGTTAGTTTTTCAAACAAGTGGATTATATAAGACCCTTTATTTTATGAAGTTTATTTCCTTTTTTATTTGCCAGGGCATATTCAAAACTCCCGTTTATACAGGCTGAACCAATCTCTCCATCTTTACGGAGAGCAATGTAAGAAACCTGAAAATCAGGATTTCTGTTGTGTTTTTTTATGATGCGTTTTAAAGCTTCTTCACAGGCTTCGTTTGGTGAGTATCCTTGGCGCATCAATTCCACGACTAAAAAACTCCCAGTTGTTTTGATGACTTCTTCGCCAAGTCCAGTTGCAGCAGTGCATCCGATTTCATTATCCACAAAAAGTCCAGCGCCAATGATGGGGCTGTCACCAACACGGCCGTGCAACTTATAGGCCCAGCCACTGGTGGTGCAGGCTCCTGCCAGATTCCCCTTGTAATCCTGCGCCAATATAGAAATGGTGTCATGGGTATCATGTGGTGTGCTCTGAAATTGTTCTTTTTCCCATTTTTTCCAGGCTTTTCTAGACTCATCTGTTAGTAGATCCGTTTCTTCAAATCCCTGAGAGACGGCAAACTGTCTTGCCCCTTCTCCTACAAGCATTACATGTTTGGTTACTTCCATGATTTTCCGCGCCACGGAAATAGGATGTTTGATATTTTGAATAAATGCTACAGAACCGCAATTACCAGTGTGATCCATGATGCAGGCATCGAGGGTAACCTTGCCCTGTTCATCTGGTAATCCACCATAACCTACAGATGTGCTTTTCGGATCGGCTTCCGGTACTTTTGCTCCTGCTTCGACAGCATCAAGAGCTGAACCATTTTTAGATAAAATTTTCCACGCTGCTTTGTTGGCCGGAATTCCATGCGTCCAAGTGGATAGCACCAAAGGATTATTGTGGTTTGAAGGTATGTTTTGATTTGACAAAAGAATTGTTGGTGCTGCAATACTGACGGCAGTTGTTTTGATAAACTTCCTTCGCTTCAAACCAGATTCACACCTAATATAAATCTAAAAATTATTATGAATCATATGCCGCTATTCCTGTCACTTCCTGCCCCAGAATCAATGTATGCATTTCATGAGTGCCTTCATAGGTGTAAACCGATTCGATATTCGCCATGTGGCGCATGATAGGATAATCTTCCGTAATACCGTTTGCACCCAATATTCCACGGGATATTTTGGCAATATCTCTTGCGAGAACACAATTATTCCGTTTCGCCATGGAGACTTGCTGAAAGGTCATTTTGCCTTCATCTTTTAATCGTCCCAAGCGATAGACCAACAATTGCGCTTCTGTAATTCGGGTAATCATTTCGGCCAACTTTGCTTGAGTCAGTTGGTAACCGGCAATTGGTTTGGAAAACTGTTTACGTTCCTTTGCATAATTGAGGGCTGTTTCATAGCAATCCACAGCAGCGCCGAGCATACCCCAAGCAATGCCATAACGGGCTTGGGTCAAACATGAAAGTAGGCCTTTTAAACCTTCAACTTTCGGTAATCGTGCAGAGTCCGGAACTCGCACATTTACTAGGGATAGTTCTGATGTAACTGACGCGCGAAGACTCAATTTTCCATGAATATCGGAGGATGAAAAACCATCAATTCCTTTTTCTATCAGGAAGCCCCGTACAATTTGTTCCTCGTCCTTTGCCCATACCACCGCAACGTCAGCGATAGACCCATTGGTGATCCACATTTTTGACCCGTTAATGATCCAATCGTCTCCATCTCGTACAGCTTTTGTAACCATCCCTCCAGGATTGGAACCAAAGTTGGCTTCTGTTAAACCAAAGCAGCCAATTAACTCTCCGGAGCCTAAACCTGGCAGCCATTTCTGCTTTTGTTCATCGGAACCGTAGGAATGTATAGGGTACATCACCAGCGCACCCTGGACACTGACGAAGGATCTTAAACCGGAATCTCCGCGCTCAAGTTCATGGAGAATCAAACCATAGGCTACATTACTTACTCCTGCACCCCCACTCTCTTCAGGCAGAGAAGATCCCATAAAACCCAGTTCACCAAGTTGGGTGGCAATTTCAGTTGGAAAGGTTCCTTTTTCGTAATGTTCATTTACCACGGGCATAAATTCATTCTGAACAAATTCATGAGCAGTTTTCTGTATTAATAATTCTTCCTCTTTCAACAGATCAGAAATATTGTAAAAGTCCGGTCCAATGTACTGCATAATTATTCCTTGATTTAAACCGAGAAAATTAGCGAATTAGACAGAATTAACTCGACCACTTACTTTCGGGTTATTCCTATACATTATTCAGGAGAGATCTTAATTCATCATCTGTCCATTCGATGACTCTAGGCCTAGATTTTATTTTTACTAAGAGGTTACTAATATCCTTTTCATCCAGTGTAATCCCTAGTTCACTCAAACGATTCTTAATGGCGGCTCTTCCTGTATATTTATCGATAATAAATTTTCGTTCGCGATTTAACTTTTCCGGAGATATTGCCTCATAAGATCTTGGATCTTTTAGGACAGCTTTAACATGAAGTCCAGCCTTATGACTGAAAGCATTTTCCCCGATGATTGGGCGGTTGGCTTGGCAATCAAGTTTCGATGCTTTCTCCACAAAATCCGATAATCCCTGCAATTGATCCAAATCCCAGATTTTGTTCACTTTATATAATTCAACGAGTGCTGTAGTCACTTCTGCAAGGGGTGGAAGTCCACATCTTTCACCTAGACCATTCACAGTAACATCGACGCATTGAGCTCCGGCCTCCAAAGCTGTAAGAGCATTAGCGGTGGCTAGCCCAAAATCATTATGACAATGAAAATGGACAGGAATATCTAGTTCAGAAACGACTCGATTCACCAATTCCTTAGTTTTTGTGGGTGTTAAACACCCGACTGTATCCGCTAGGCTAAATCGGTCCGCACTGGAATTTTGAACCAATTGTCCCACTTTAATTAAAAAATCAATATCGGTCCGGCTTGCATCTTCAGCAGTAAACCGGAGTTTGAGTCCTTTGTCTTTCCCATATTTTACAGCGGTTTCGATTCGCTTTAATGCTTCTAATTTTGTCACATTGAATTTGTGTTTTAAGCTCAAAGGCGACGTGCCAAAAAATAACCCAATCCATTCTACGTTGATAGTTGTTGCATCATTGATATCAGATTTGGATGCCCGTCCATGTGCCATTTTTTTAGCATTCAGATCAAGTTCATTCAGGGCTTCTACCGCTTCATACACATCAGGAGAAACAGCTGGGTGACCCAATTCAATAAAATCAACGCCAAAAGCATCAAGCTGTTTAGCCATGGCAATTTTTTGTTCTACTGTAAAAGAAACGCCAGGGGTTTGTTCCCCCTCCCTTAGGGTGGAATCCAGGATTTCTATTTTGCGGTACGTAAGCATACAAATTTCCGTTGATCTTCTATTCCCATGGATACGAGATAGGGTTCATTTTTCTGAAGTTTTGAAAAACCCTGCTTTGAGTCCACATCAAACCAATTATTTTGAA
>JYMV01012008.1_pt1 | contig 32202 bp, 30 predicted proteins | sample 338911 | NCBI WGS metagenome assembly JYMV01 (sample SAMN03354496, study PRJNA234377) | hydrothermal vent metagenome | biome: Deep sea; feature: Hydrothermal plumes at the Eastern Lau Spreading Center, Western Pacific Ocean; material: Seawater | place: Tonga | collected 2009 | depth 2000 m m
ATATTATCGCTGACACGGAGATGCGTCAGTCAATCGCTTCGCCAGAGCAGGAGACAACGCGATCCAGCCATTCAATCGGCATGTCGTAACCAGGGAAAATATCCAAAGTTGATTCTCTCAGCCAGTGATTTTCAGTCCAGGGTGTCGTTTAATGTATTGTCATCTTTTTTAAAGATAGAGAAGTGTTCCAATGGAAGAGTTTTTTCAAGTAATTGCGTTCATAATCTTCGGGGTTTTTATACTAGTTAGCAGATATAAAAAAAAGAAGAAACTTGCGGATCAAGACCGAAATCCTCAAGATGAAGGCGGCATGAAACTGCCATCATGGTTGACGGAACTGGTCGAAGGTGACGAAATCAAAAAACCAACGCCTCCTCAGCAAGAACATGCACAAACAACCCCTCCACAAATGGAACAAGGAGAAAGAGAACAACCTGTCGTTCCTTCCAAACCGCCAAAGCCAGAGGAACCTTCTTCAGCACTGATGTCACCCCCTCCCAAAGAGCGAAAGATAGCAGGCCTGCCCTTAAGTCCAAAAACATTTCGGCAAGCGATTATTCTGTCTGAAATCCTCAAGCCACCAAAATCAGTTCAGAAATAGATTCTATGATGAGACAAGAAAGTTTGTGGAGTTCCGATTTTATTTGCTCCCATGTTTTGCCTGGCCTTGTCTCACTGTCTTTGTGGTCTCAATTGTAATTAACGAAGTAATGAAACGCTATCGATAAATATTGGCGTGGGAGCTGCTAAGTTTAGTCGATTGAGAATTTACAGATAGTGGTGCAGTAGACGCCATTCAATCTTTTCTCTATAATTCGACATTTCTGTTCTTGAGTAATTATGCACTAACTTTTGATTCGGAATTTGTTGATCGAGATCAGATCCTGATACGGTTGCCACCCACAATGCGATACTCGAAAACAGATTGCAGGTTGAGCAATCCAATTACTCTGTTTCTCAAGGATGATATAATAATGGTTAGTACTTCTGTACCTTCATATAGAGTTAAGAATAGAATCTCTGTTGACTGTATTGATTTGGCCTTTTCTTATCTACTATGAGAAATTGGCAATCTTCCGTTGATATTGAAGGAGCCCTTTTGACTATGTTAACAGTTGACCAAAAAGTCAGGCGATCTTAAGCTTTCAATCTTTCCCCTCACCGCTCCTTTTAATCCCAACGTGCTAGAAACAAAAATCCGCTATGAGGTTCCATTGGGTGCATTAATCATTTTCCAGCTTTTTGATTCAGAGGACGGCTTGTGGCGAGTTTTGCTGGATCGATAACCCGTGGATGGCAAACAAACAATTAATTGGGATGGTTGAGACCGTAACGGAATTTACGTTCCAGTTGGCATGTATATTTGCTGGATTATTGCTGCTGTAGATTTAAAAAAGCTATGTGTATGTCGAAACCGATTGCTGTTGCTGCCAATTTTGATCTTGACATTTCTTTTCATATCATTCAAAGTTAAAGGGGAAATCTAGCTGTAGTAAGTCCATTTAGATTTTACGCCAGTCATAGTTTGTTTTCCATGTAACCCTGCTGATCATTGGCGATTCCATTGTAGGCCAAAAATCTGCTGTCTTCAATCATCCATCGGATTATAAATACCAACTTTCCGAAGTTGTTTGGTGGTGGAAGAGTCGCCCGAATCGGCACAGTAGCATTTTCAGTTTTCTGTGGGTTTGTACCGATGAAGTTTGGACAGGAAAAAGCATTGGTAAAACATCACTTTAACCTCACAAGGGATAATCGAGAACAAACGCGGGTTGCACAGAAACTGTATTTGTTATATTTAAAGAATATGGTGATAACTACAATTTGCTTGTTGCATATGCAAACAGCTGAGTGACTGTAGGAATTTTATCGTCATGTTTACTTTAATGAATTAGATTAGTTGAGATATTATCAGCAGTTTTATAATATAAATGGTAAAGGAAGCAACTGAATGTCTGAGAAGATTTATCGTGTAGGTATCATTGGTTGTGGAGGAATGGGTAGATCCCATGCAAACGCATGGAAAGATCATCCTCGTACTGCGGTAGTAACATGTAGTGACCTCCTCCCAGAGGCGGCTGCAAATTTCGCCGAATCCCAAGGATTAGAAAGTCATTACGGTGATTTTCATCAAATGCTGGAGAGAGAAAATCTTGATATTGTTTCAATTACAACTTGGCAGAGTGTTCGAGTAGAACCGACAGTAGCTGCTGCCGAGGCGGGTGTGGCAGGTATCATCACCGAAAAGCCAATGTCTGCTTCTCTAGGTGCAGCAGATGATATGATAGAAGCGTGCGAAAAAAGTGGGACGAAACTGGTAGTTGGACACCAACGGAGATTCAGCCCCCAGAATAGTGAAGCCCGTCGGCTAATTCAAGAAGGTGCGATCGGGCAGCCCCAAACTATGTTGAGACGTGACGGATTAGGGTTATTGAACCGCGGCACTCATGAAATTGATGAGATGCGTTATATTCTGGGGGACCCTGAACCGCTTTGGCTAATCGGACAAGTTTCTCGGAAAACTGACAAGTGGGAGCGCCGAGTAAGGTGTGAGGATCTCTGTTTTGGTGAGGTCTGCTTTGAAGGTGGCATCCGCGGTATTTATGAAAGCGATTTACCGGGGCCTGGCCTGAATGGTACTGCTGTCTATGGTGATGACGGACAACTCCGGCGCGGTTCTGAGGGTGCAATTGAATTGCTTAACAGCAAAACCGCTGGCTGGCAACAGGTTAAGCCTCGACAAAGCGAACCTAATCAGTTTCAAGAGATGATCCAATGGTTAGATGGGGAAATTGAAGAACACCGGAATGCCGGAGTTCATGGGCGCACAACAATTGAAATATTGATGGCGATTTATGAGTCTCTACGTATCCAAGGCGTGGTAGAATTCCCGCTAACAACTCGGGAGAATCCGCTTGATCTAATGGTCGAAGGCGGCTTGCTCCCAGTGTTTCAAGAAGGCCGTTACGATATTCGAGCCCCATTCCCAGAACAGGAAAAGTAAGCGGCAACTGAGGGTACAAATATAATGGGCAAAAAGATTCTCTTGCCCATTATTTGTTACTTAGAAATTACAATAAAAAGTATAGAATGGAGGTGGTGATTAGCGACTAATGATCACTGCCAACTTCACCAATTTGCACTTCGATTTCGTCTCTATTTCGTATTCGCTCAATTACTCCATCGCGAATATCGATAATCCGATCTGAGACATCAAGCATCTTCAAATCATGCGTTGCTGAAATGATAGTAACGTTCTTTTCAACATTGAGTGCCTTAACCAGATCGATAATCTCGCGACCGATTACCATGTCCAAGTTCGCAGTTGGTTCATCAGCAAGGACAATGGATGGATCATTTGCTAAGGCTCTAGCAATAGCCACACGCTGGCGTTGACCTCCCGAAAGTTCGTCGGGTCTATGATTAATTCGATCTCCAAGACCAACCTCACTAAGCAATTGTTCACCTTTTTGATTACGCTCTTTGGCTGAGAGACCAGCAAAAATCATTGGTAGTGTAACATTCTCAAGAGCTGTCATAACATGTAGCAGATTATAGCTCTGAAAGATATAGCCGATTTTGTGACATCGAAGCCAGGAAATTTGTGATTTGCTGAGTGTTGAAGTGTTTTGCCCATCAATAAACACTTCACCTTCAGTTGGTTGATCTAAAGCACCAATCATATTAAAAAGAGTTGATTTCCCAGATCCAGATGGCCCCATCAATGAAATGTATTCCCCCTGCATAATTTCAAGATCAACGCCATTTAGAGCCCGAACGACATTGGACCCCATTCTATATTCTTTGACAACCTTTTCTGATTTGACAACAACGTTATGACCAAGTGTACTTGACTTCATCCAAGAATCTCTCCTTTTACACTTCGACTCTCATTGCTTCTGCAGGTGGTAGTTTAGCTGCACGCCATGACGGGAATGCTGCCCCCATGACAGCTAGAAACATACCAATTACACAGCAGATAAGACAAATCGTTAGAATACGCAACAAGGGGAAGTCCCAAATTATATTCCATCCGTGACTTCGTAATCCAATGAGTGTTGATGCAACAACACCGATCAGGGCACCAATTAGTGCGCCCACAAACCCTTGAAATGCCGATTCCAGCAGAAATAATCTTACAATAAACCCATCTAATGCACCAAGACACTTCATGGTACCAATCTCACGGAATCGTTCTGTAACTGACATCAACATTGCATTAGCAATTCCAACAACACAAACAATGAGTGACATGGTAACTAACCACAGTTGTTTTGTTGATATTCCCAACCATCCTTTACCTTTTTCCTCTTCCTCTTCCTCATTTGAAAATATTTCCTCTTGACCACTTCCTTTTGCAATCTCGGAATTTACTTCGGCTGTTGTCAAGACTGATACTAGAAATGCAATGCCCAGTGAGATCCCTGCAGTGGTGATGATTGATCGATAAAATCGTATCCTCAGACTTTGAAAGCTAATTTTGACCGATTCCATAAACGGGAGTTCAATCTGTTGGCGAACAGTTCCCCGACCTTGCTCTATCAAGTTTCTCCTCCTAACTGAGATAATGGCATTTTATCACGAAGTTGAAATAATGTCAATTCTCAATCTACTACGCTGAGAGACTGGTTCTAATTCAACGAATTGGTCTCGCGTATCATAGCATTATTTGTAATATTGTCTAGAGTAACGGGAGATTATTGATAGGCAGAGCAACTAAGTTGAAACTTCATACTCACGGCAAGCAGTTTTTATGTCAGATGTTTGAGTGACAGTCGTAATAGGTTTTCTTGTTTACTTTAATTTCCTTGTCTGTATTATAATGATGGCATCAATGAATGGAGCCGTAATATGCCATCAGTTGTCGAGCATGTCAGTGATCCTTATAATCTGCGTAGTCAACATACAAGCGAGAACGGATTAATGATTTGTTAACAGAATTGCTGAATCCGGTTGATCCTGCCAGTTTCCATGAGTATCGTTTACCTGCCAACGCTGAGGTCGAACTTCACTATCATGATTGTGATAAGTACTGGCTATTTATATAGCTGATCACCCACAGGTGGAATTGCGTATCCTACAGGAATATAACAAAAGCTATACGGCTTCCCAGGAGACATGATAGCCTGTGTACGTGGTGTGAAACATACGCTCTGGGCGAACCTCGAACTGGTTTATTTTCAGTTCTCGAGTGTTCTGCGAGTGTTCTGTAAGGAAATGAACGTTTAGGACATCTTATTCGCTAAGTCCATCCGTGATATGATAAACCGTAGAATAAACATAATTAAGATTAGTAAAGGAAACATTAATGTCATTCAAAATAAGCTATTGTGCTTTAAGATGGAAAGCTCCAGATCTAGAGCCTGCATTGGAAGAATTGAAAGCAGCCGGTTGGGATGGCTGGGAAGGCCGTTTGCCTTTGGATTGGTTGGGACCGCCGAATCGGCTGAGAAAAATCTGTAAAAATACGGATATGCCTATGGTTGTTTATACTGCTGCTGGTTCTCCGGACAACCAAGGTTGGGAAAACGTGGAACGCAATAAACGGCGTATGGAGTATGCCGCCGAAGTAGAGGTGGATTGCTTCATGTTTATGAACGGATCTAAACCGCAAGAAGGAGCTAGCAAAACAGATATTAAATCGGCTGCTGAAGGAGCAGAGAAATGGGCTGAGTACGCGGCGCAGTTCGGCTTAGAACTTAGTTATCATATCCATACCAATTGCTTGGTCGACTCAATTGAAGATTGGCAACTCTACATGAGTCTACTTGACAAGGCTAAATTATGCATTGATGTTTCCCATTCACAGTTGTGGGGTTATGATCCCGTCGAGTCCATTAAGGATTTTCGTCAACAGTTAAATTATATCCACTTGCAAGATTACTCCTCAACTTCTCGTGACGAGGATGGCAAATACTCACCTGTTTGGGTAGATGTTGGTGCAGGGGAAAGCTTGGACTTTCCCAGCATTATGGATACTTTGGAGGAAATCAATTTTAGACGCTGGGTTACGTGTTGTCCTGGTCAGCCGATTCCAGGTATGGAGGATGTCATAAGTGAAGTTAAACGAAGTAAAGATATGCGAGATTATTTAAGAAGCTTAGGTTACTAACAACTGTAATTGCAAAAAGACCCAAGATCATCTCATTGAAAACAAGAACGTTTTGTGTGGGTTAATGCCTGTCCAACAGCCGCAAGACTGCGTTAGCTGCCGTATCTGAATCTCTCAATGGCTTAATTTCCATTTTCTGCTCTATCAAAGATGGAATGGTTGTTTTGATTTCTGCAAGGCGAACCCATTTTATATGTTCCATCTGCACCATTTCGTTGTAAACTAGGTCCTGTCTAGGACTCTTCGATATCCTGCGATTTACTCTAAGAATTACTAATTTTCTTCCACTGCTTGCTGCTTCACATACCATAGAGAAACTGTCTTCCGTTACAATCAGCAGATCTGAAAGCGAAAATATATCCGTGACTGTATATTTGTTCTGACGATCAGCTAGGACACAAATTGGGCAAACTGGTGTGTCTAACATTTCTTCAGCAATAAGATTGTTGATGGTTGGTGGTGTCCTACGCGAAGTTGCTAATAAAATTTGCAGATCAAGTTCTTGACTCAGTTTACGCAATATGTATAACAGGTTGCTGATAGTCTGTCGACGAATTGTATGATACCGATCACCACCACCAATAAGCAAACCGATGGTGGCTGATGATGAGATATTGAGATCTCTTCTTAATAGCTTTGCTTGATCTTTCAGTTTCTCCGGTGAAATGCGATTCGGCCCACCAGTTGTTTGGCAAAGGTTTGGTTTTTCCTGCTTGGGCCAACTGGTCTGTGGAAGAATTGCCAAGTCAAAAAAATCGGTTCCAACTGGTGATGGGCGTCGACATGTTACCGTTTGGGCGTTGAAAAGTTGTCCTAACAATAAATTGACGGCAGCGACAGAGGATCCCGTTGATAGTATTAGATCTATATGTTGAATTGATGCAATCGCATTCAAAGTTTTTGAAGATAGTGTTAATCGAAGGCAGAATTGTATAATTTTTTCTGGCAGCGAGTATCTACCGAGGATACAAGTTACAATTCGTAACAAGTTGTCATGTGATTTTCCTCGGTAAGCAACATTAATTACTTGGTGTTGACAATTATTTATACGTTCCACCACGCCCAATGATTGATTATAGTGTCCTGGTTTCTGATCACTTAGAATAAGAACATGAATCACGTTTTCTCCCATTCATTATCTCTCATGTAAAAATTGTTTTATAGATCGGCAATAATCAGTAGTGGGTTGATCGAAATGTAACCTGGTACTCACTGTTTTACCTGTTTATCTGATACTAAACTATTCTAGCAGATTGCGCTGGTGACAAAGGGAATAAAGATAAATGCCTTAAAACTGAATAAGATTTTTCATTACCTTGGGTGTGGAATACACACAACGGACGTATTTTATTTCTTAATTAATATAAACACTTGGAAATATTACAGAGTGAAAATTAGAAGATTCTTGCTGAAGTTCACAATCTCAATATAATAAGGGCAACCTTCCTCTGGAAAACCAGATGTCCATTATTGGGCATGGCATAATTCTAGCCCTGGTAGGCACTTTAGCTCATTTTTTCTGTATTACAGTCAGTATTTTCTGTCCGTAAAAATTTCCAAGCCGATAACTGGGAACTAAGAGGTGACTTTAAAGAACACGGAATGAGAAATTAGTCGAAGGGACTTCCTGAAAACGTTAGGCATTGCCGAGGCCACAATGGTCTCAACTTCATATACTATTGATTCAAATCCTAAATTGCGTTTTGGTATAGTGACTGATTCTCATCACGCCGATATTTATACTAAAAGGAGTCGTTATAATCGCCAGTCTCTAGCTAAGATGCAGGAGTGTGTAGATTTAATAGAGAAACAGAAGGTTGGTTTCCTAATAGAGCTGAGTGATTTGAAAAATCGAGACAATGAACCAAATGAGAACTAACAGTTTCTTACCTGCGCACCATTGGAAGTGTCTTCTAAAGGTGGTGTTGGGAGAATTTATCACGTTCTGGGTGGAAGTCAGGCAGATACTAGAGAACTCAGAAAAAGTGTTGACGGTTTTTCAAGGACAACAGCATAATCCCATTAATGGGGTTCATTACTACATACTTTCAGCAGCTATTGGGGAAATAGGGCAGAAAAATAATGCTTATGCTGTTGTTGAAGTACATAGTGATAATGGTATTTCAGTTATCGGTTATCACAAAGTCTCCAGCAGGATATTCTGCCAGCAATGACTCTCAAAATTCAGATTTTCGGAATATATATTATGGTTATTCAGTGCTGGCTGTTTCGCGATCCAGTTTCATAATTCCAGAACGTAGTCTATCACCATCTAAACAGTTGCTACAGCCCATAGCTCAATTGCACTTTCGCATATAGTGATGCGTTCTCAACTACCGAGACTGCGTACTTCAGTTTCTAGCTATTATTGATGATTGACTGGATTAACCAACCAGTGCTCGGCGGACTGATACCTTTTCTTCTTTCGATAACGATTCTAGTTCGTACTGTTCATCGGAAATTTGATCCCGATATTCTTCCAGAGGATATCCTCCCTTACCTGTTTCGTTAAAATAAACGCTGAGTTGGTATCGTTGAAAAATGTTCATACGCGGATAGTCCTCAATCCACGGACTGGCATCATGCAACAGATTGGTAGAAAAGGCAATTACGTCTCCGGCTTGAAGAGGGATTGTAACCGATGTCGGCGGATCATGTTTGACTGGTAAATTGTCTGGTGTTTGAAATGAGGATTTGTGGCTGCCAGGCACAACACAGAAACCGGTATTTGTGGGAACATCCGTTAGCGCCACCCAGGTAGCAAGGTGGCTGCAATAAATCTGACCGTTGCCTGATTGGTAATCGTTGTGTGGATTACGAAAGTCTGGCGGAAATTTAAACCCGCTATCGTCACGATGGAAAGATCCTGTTGCTTGGTCATCCTTGGTCATCATGGTAAAATTATAGTGAAACAATCGTGGTGCATTCATGGTCAAACCAGCAACAACCCGCAGGATTTTAGTATCCATGGCCAAGTCCTGAAAGATTTTATGACCGTATTGGATATTATTAATGTGCGTTTTACACGGTTCCTGACGACCTCTGGTTACTGGCAGCGGTAGATCTGATTCATCGACCTCCAGCCAATTATGGATAATATCAAGCATCTGTTTCAGCTTTTCAGGTGTTATGACGCTTTTCAAGACTAGAAAACCGTGTAGATCGAAATACCATTTTTCCTCTTCGGTTAAAGCAGATTTAGTCACCTCGGCGGCTTCCTTTCCCTTTCTATTTTATCAATAGACTTCTTGTATAATAATTATAGTAATGTTTGTTGCCTCGGATGAGCAAGACAAATAAAGAAATATCTCACCTAATAGCCTTTGCGCAGTCGGTATTGATCAGAAATACAATAAGTTAAGTATTATCTTAGATCCTGATTTTTGGTATCTAAAGGCCAAATATTGAATGCCAAAAAGAATCCGGTTTCGTCTTTTCCTATCCTCATGTTCTGTTTGAGATACAGTGAACCTCGTTGTAACAGAATGTCTTGAACCTTGTCCATTTCCTTCTCTGTTACGGGACGGGGTTGGTAGTTAGAGAGGCGATTATCACTAAAAATAGGATACAATAGCAGCTCAAGTGCCAGCCCATTTTTCTGATGAGAGATGTTTAGTTTGGCTGTTAGGCTGAACGGATCTACTTCCCTTTTTTGGTAACGTCCCAACGAGTTGAAGACAAAGTTACCCAGATTGTAAAGGATCCAATGTCCGCGGTAGTTTTCAATCTCCTGCAACATGTGAACACCGTGTCCAATGACAAGATCTGCTCCAGCATCGATGAGGATATGGGCTAACTTGGTCTGTTTTCTGGTTTTGAAGCGATAGTCCTTTCCCCAATGTGGATAGGCAACAATAAACGCTTCAGCATTCGATTGCCGGATTGTTCTAAGTTGATCAATCGCTTTCTGCTGTTTCCATCCGTTTACACCACCTGCGTTTTCTGTGGCGTAATAGTTATATCTCATTTTGTAATAGCTCCTATGTTCAAACCCAGCGACTACGATAAGCTGAAATGTGTTTTGGCCAATTGTAAATCTTTGGTATAATGGTTGAGAGGCTTGAAACGCGTTTAGTCCAGCCCCGAACCACTGGATCTGGTGTTTATCCAGAACAGCCATCGTTTGCTGTAACCCTTTCAATCCATAATCCATCGTGTGATTGTTAGCTAAGGAGACATGATGAATGTTATGTTTTTTCAGCGTTTCCGGTGTCTTGTGCATATCTGTCCAATGAATATACTTTTTTTTTCTGGCCAACGAGGAACTCGGCAGGTTAGTGATAGGGGTTTCAAGATTGGCTACGATAAAATCTGTTTGGTTTAATAAAAATGTAAGTTTTTCTAGAAAAAAATCGTATTGCCTGTTCTCGAAGAAGCTGCTGTTATGATAATTCTCACCAAAACTAGTATCACCGACAAAAAGAATACCAATAGTTTTATTCGTTAATATGTTTTTTTTGGGGATCAAACGGGGTTGGTCCAGAGCCCGATAGTCCTGATAATGGGGCTCAGAAACTGGTTCGGATGGAAACAGTCTATACCAAAGGATTGATGCAATCGCTACTACAGTCAGGATGGCAGAGATGATCGTCAGTTTTTTGTTCATCATTACCTAATTGCGGTCCGATCTCAAACTGATGTGAATTTGGGGAAATTTATGAGGAGATCGGTAAATACTTTTTCATCCATTCTCGATACTTGCTTAATGATCGGCTTAAATTCCATAGCTCCCAAAATATCATTTTCAATATTTATGCCGGGCGCGATTTCTTTGAGGACAACGTTACCATCAATTAACTGAAAGACTGCTCGCTCGGTGATGTAAAGAACTTCCTGTCCGGTTTCGCTGGCATATCTACCGCTAAATGTTATCTGTTCCACTTGATCTACAAATTTTGCAGCGGTGCCTTCTTTCAATATTTTCAGTGCGCCATCTTGAATTTCGAGTTCTGATTTAACAGAAAGGGTGCCGCAGAAAACGACTTTCTTGGCATTTTGCGAGATATCAATGAATCCGCCGCAACCGGGGATACGATTACCAAACTTGCTGACGTTGACATTTCCATGTTGGTCGACTTGCGCGTGGGAGAGAAAAGCGATGTCAATACCACCACCTTGATAAGAATCAAATTGGTAGGGTTGATCTAAGATTGCTGTCGGATAGTACATGGCCCCCGAATCCAGCCCGCCAGCGGGAATGCCGCCCAAACCCCCTTGTTCGATACTCAGGGTAATCTGATCTGCCACGCCGTTCTCTTCAGCGATTCGACCAACACCAAAGGGCATACCGAATCCCAAATTGACTACAGCATTAGGACAGAGCTCTAAGGCGGCACGTTTAACAATGACTTTACGTTCGTCGAAAGGCAGGCTTTCCATACTCAACGATCCGCCCTGTTTTTCGCCACATAGAGCTGGGTCATAGTCAATCTGGTAGGTCTGTTTCTGGTCCGGATCAATGACAAGCGCGTCAACAAATATACCAGGGACTTTAACCAAACGCGGATTGATTTTACCTTTATCAACCACTCTTTTGACTTGAGCGATAACTGTTCCACCAGAGTTCTTTGTTGCTTGTGCAACTGACAACATTTCGAAATAGGCAGCTTCATCTTCCATGGAGATGTGGCCGGTCGCATCGGCAGTAGTACCGCGAATGAAAGCCACATTGACGGGAAAACTGTGATATAACAAATATTCTTTTCCTCGCAGTTTAACGACCTCTACCAAGTCTTCTTGTGTCAACGAGTTCAGTTTGCCTCCTTCAATTCGAGGATCAGCAAAGGTATGTAGCCCAACATGGGTAACGTAACCCGGTGTGCCGGCGGCGATGCAACGCATTAAACAGGAAAGCGCTCCTTGGGGAAGATTATAGGCTTCTATTCTATTTTCAACAGCCAGTTTAGCCATCGGTGGCGACATTCCCCAGTGACCTCCAATATCTCTCTTGATAAGTCGTTCATCAGCCAAGTGTCCTAACCCTTTGGTTCCCTGATCGCCCATGCCGCTAATGTGAACCACTGTCAAATCTCGTGGTTTAAGTGTCTCTTGAAACCGTTTCCCTAAGGCTTCGATCAGTGTCTCAGGAACGGCATGTCCGGCTCCACTGCCTCCAATAACGAGTGTATCTCCATTGTCAATTATTTGGGCAGCATCTTCGGCGGTAATAATTGGTTTAATCATATCATTCACTCCATTCAATATTGAGATATCTAATTGCCTTCATGTGTCATGACTCGTTGTTTCGATTTAAAAATGCCTGTAGTGTCTGCTCAACTTCTGGTGTGGTAAAGCAGGTTGACAAGGCTAGGGCCTCATAGTTGATTTCAAAACTGTTCTCCGACAGCGGGTTACGGCTGAGAGCGGCTTTGGCCGCCTGAATTGCAACTGGACTCTTCTCAGCTAAGGATTCAGCGATTTTGGAGGTTTCGGCTATCAACGACTCTGCGGGGAAGATGCGGTTGATCAACCCGAGTTGCAGTGCGGTTGTTGCGTCAATCCTTTCACCGAGGAAGATCATCTCCTTGGCTTTGGCTTCACCAATTATGTTGATGAGACGATTGGTTCCGCCCCAGCCGGGAAACCAACCATGCGAGATCTCTGGCAGACTGAAACTTGATGTCTCATTCGCAATTCGCAAGTCACACGCTAGAGCGACTTCTAATCCACCACCAATGGCATATCCGTTGACTGCAGCAATTACCGGGACAGGAAGATTAGCCAACCGACTCAGCACACGGTTGCCGTCAATCACCCATTTTCGGATACCTTCTGGCGTAAAGGTGGCAATATGGTTCAGATCAGCGCCGACACAGAACGACCGATCACCACTGCCAATCAGAACTACAATTCGTACTGATGTGTCTTGGTGAAGCCTATCCACTTCAGTATCAAGTTGATCTAACATCTGGCGGTCGATAGCGTTCAGTACATTCGGACGATTGAGTCGGATAGTCACAATCCCATTTGCTTGTCCAACAATAATTTCTGAGTTTGTTTCGCTCATTTATAGTTTCCTTATACTTGAGAATAGTTATGAAACTAGGGGGTTCTTGCCAGAGCTTAATGGCAAGGTAACGGGCTGTTTCTCAACGATTGATTGATAGGCAGCCATCAAAATTTCCGTGGCAGCCACGGCATTCTCAATATTACTGGAAGGATACTTGCTATGTTCAATTGCGTCAATTAACTGCTCAACTGAGCCGACGACAGCAATATCTTGAATGAATTCCTCGTAATCTTGAATTAGGTGATTGATGATGACAACTTTAGCATTAGCATCAATGGTAATTGTCTTATGTTCAAAATTTATGGTCATTAAATTGCTATGGAGGTGTTCCTTTTTAAGTTGTTGCTTGCCGACATCAAGAAAGGCATAGAAGTTGTCATAATCAAGAATAATTTGACCGAAATTTTCCACGTTATCTGCTTGATATACATCCCAGGTCTTTCGCCATTTTGCCATGATGTTAACCGGTTTCCCAAATAACGACACTACATAATCAATGGCATAGCATCCCATGTTGGTCATTTCTCCCCCACCAGACTTTTCAGGTGGATCGAGTCTCTCTGGCCAGGTAGTTTTCAAGTCGAAATCCATGGGAAAGTTCATGGTAAACAAGTGATGATATCCCATGATCTTTCCATATAGGCTAGCGTCAATTTGGTTTATGAGTTTAGCGAAGGCCGGAATTAATCGAACCATGGGAATATCATATACAAAACAAACATCGTTCGTCTTGACTGCTGCGAAAATACGGTGGGCATTTTCCAAACTGTCACAGAGCGGTTTGTTTAACAAAATGTGTAACCTTCTCATTGCCGCCTGCTCAACCATGTCCGCTTTATCACACGGGTCACAGGTAACAGCAACGAAGTCCAAATTCGGGGTATCCATTACTTCTTGATATGAACTTGATAACTTTCGACCGAGGACACCTTGTAATTCTTCCGCTCTCCTTGGGTTTTTCTCATAAGCAGCAACAACGTTCGTATCACTTCGCTGGTTTAACATACCACAGATGCCTGCACCATGGGTACAGCAGTTACCGAGAATCCCGACATTATAGGATTTCACTTGTTGTTTTCTCCGTTTTTATTTTAGCTCTGTTTTAGGGGATTATATAATAAAATTTAAATTCCCATATAACACTGGCAATTGTTGCCCATAAAGCGTTCTTAATTTAGGTTGGACAATTGAGATGGTAATTCAATCGCATAAAACTGTGAATCTAATATATAATAAATAATCAGCAAGATGCGACTAAATTCCTTTTGTGAAAAGTCTCTACGTTTCTTTTCTACTCTTGATAATGTGGAATTCGGAGTAACTAGCTGGGAAATTCAATGTCCAAATTGATGTCTGTTGAGCTAGAAACGGTTCTCATCCCTGAAGGCGATTTCCTGATGGGAAGTGAGACAGGATCTAAAATTGAAATGCCTGTTCATTCGGTATGGATTGATTCGTTTGCCATAGCAAAATATCCGGTTACAAGGTGGGAATACGCTGTGTTTTTGGAAGCGACTCAGTGTAATCAGCCACTCTACTGGGATATGCCTGAGTTTCAGAACCCGAATCAACCGGTTGTTGGAACGAGCTGGTATGATGCTGTTAATTATTGTACTTGGCTGAGTCAACTAACAGGGAAAACGTATCGGTTGCCAACGGAAGGCGAACGAGAAAAGGCTTCAAGAGGAGGACTAGTTGGCCATAATTATCCGTTTGGAAACCATTTGCCCAGCGATTGTAATGGTGGCAGGAATTCTATTTTGAAACCCATTGGCAGTGAAGGACCTAATAATTATGGTTTGTTCAACATGTCGGAAGGTGTACATGAATGGTGTTTGGATTGGTATAGTGGGGATTACTACCAGCAATCTCCACATCGTAATCCCGACGGTCCGGAAGATGGTAACCGAAAGGTAGCTCGTGGTGGATCTTGGCGGCATAAGATCTGTTATTCTCGCTGTGCATCCAGGAGCAGTCTAGCACCGGAAAAAGCTTTTAGCGATTTCGGTTTTCGTTGCGCAATGGATATTGATTAAAGAAGAACGTATGCTTCAGTACAGCCCATCAGCCGTCGTTGGTATTGGAATGAGTACGGTGGATTATTTATTCATTGTGCCGGATTTACCTGCCTTTGGGAAAAGCGTTCGTGCAACCGAATATCTTCGTCAACCTGGAGGACCTGTCTCTACTGCGTTGGTTACCCTAGCCCGATTGGGAATCCCTACCTGTTTTATCGGAAAGGTAGGAGATGACCTTGACGGCCAATTTATCAAAGAAGAGTTTGAGAAAGAGGGTGTCGATACTAGCCAATTGGAGGTTGAGTTGGGCAGGTTATCACGTACAACTTTGGTGCTGATAGATCAAGAAACTGGAGAACGTTGTTTTACAACTCATCTATCAACGTGTACATCTATAGGTCTGAAGGATACAGATCGGGAAAAGATTACTTTAGCAAAAATACTTCACTTGGATGATGCGGATCAGGTTTCCATACAAGCTGCTGAATGGGCTAAGGCAGCGGGTGTCAGCGTTGTTTTCGATGGCACCTGGTATCGGGAATCTCTCCTGGATCTGCTTCGATTTGTTGATGTGGCAATTGTATCTGATGTTCTAGTTCAAAAATGGATGCCAGGTATGTCACCGGAAATTATTACACAAAAACTGTGTGATTTTGGCGTGCGAATGGCTATCGTTACACTGGGAAACCAAGGCTGTGTTGCCAGATGGAATCAAAGTACTTCGGCATTCTCAGCTTTCCCTGTTGATGTGGTTGATACGACTGGAGCAGGAGATGCATTCCACGGTGGCTTCATCTACGGGCTGCTTCAGGATTGGAACCCGGAAAAAACAATTCAATTTGCCTCGGCTGTAGCAGCCATTAATTGTCGTTCGCTTGGCGGACGCAGCGGCCTGCCAACCTTGGAAACCGTGGAACAATTTCTGGGGACTTTTACTTAAATATACAACGACATATGCGCCAACTTAAACTTTTTCTGACCTTGGTTTTGACTATAGGCTTAATAATTGTTGGTTCAATGAGAATTGGTTTGGTTCCACCTGTTGGTAAGTTTCTCGATCCATTTCATGGTTTTTGGCAAAATGTGGAATTGAAACGATTGGAAAAAGTGTATCAGCTCGATTTTGATGTACTTCAAGCGCCCGTAACTGTTTTGATTGATGATCGATTGGTTTCACATATCTTTGCTGAAAACGATCACGATCTATATTTTGCTCAAGGTTACGTCACTGCTAAAGATCGGTTGTGGCAGATGGAATTTCAAACGCATGTAGTTGCTGGAAGGCTTTCTGAAATTATTGGTCAAAGAACGGTGGAATATGATCGCTTCCAGCGGCGAATTGGCATGACTTATGCTGCCAAAAACATGCTTGAAACTGTCATGAGAAATCCTCTGTCTCGTGAGATTGTCAGTGCCTATACTGCTGGTGTTAACGCGTATATTGACTCCCTATCTCCAAAGGGGTATCCAATCGAATATAAGATTTTCGATTACACACCAGAACCTTGGACACCACTAAAATGCATGTTATTGGCCAAATCCATGACTTGGATGCTTGCAGGAAGTGGAACAGACCTGAAAATGACTAATACTCTAGCTAAGTTTGGAATAGACACTGTTGAAGATTTGTTTCCACGCTACCCTCAAAATCCGGACCCAGTTATTCCAAAAAACACACCATGGGATTTTGACCCACTACCAGTGGGAAAACCACAAAAAGAGGCCTATCCTGACGCAATGAACCAAGCCTTACCTTTCGAACCAAATCCGGCAAATGGTAGCAATAACTGGGCTGTTTCAGGGACTAAGACTGTCAGTGGTTACCCAATTTTGGCTAACGACCCTCATCTTGATTTGAATCTCCCATCAATTTGGTATGAAATCCAGCTTTTTAGTCCATCGGTCAATGTCTATGGCGTTACCATCCCAGGTGCACCGAGTGTGCTTATCGGATTTAATCAGAAAATTGCTTGGGGGATGACTAGTGGTGGCGATGACGTAACAGATTGGTATCAGATCAAGTTTAGAGATGACACTTTAAATGAGTACTTTCACGATGACACTTGGAAACCAACAACGCGTATTACCGAGGAGATTAAAGTTCGAGGCGAGAAAAAAATTCAGGATACCGTGGTTTATACTCACCATGGACCTATTCCTCTATACAGTGATGAGGAAACCTTTGATGGAAATATTCCAAGATTGCATGCTATGCGATGGCTTGGGCATGATCCAAGCAATGAGTTTCTAACGTTCTATTGGCTCAACCGTGCCCAGGATTATCAGGACTACGTTGCCGCACTTTCGCATTATTCCTGTCCGGCACAAAACTTTGTTTTTGCAGATACAGCGGGAGACGTCGCTATTTGGCATAATGGTAAATTTCCGTTAAGGTTCCAGAGACAAGCTAGGTTTATCAACGATGGGGCTAACCCTGAACATGACTGGCAGAAGTGGGTTCCTCATCAGCATAATCCACATATCAAGAATCCTGACCGTGGTTTTGTCAGTTCCGCCAATCAAAATCCAACCAATTCAGATTATCCTTATTACTTGGGTTGGTTCTTCCCTCAATACCGAGGGAAAAGAATTAACCAACAAATGTTGGAGATGGATAGCATAATTCCTGATGACTTCAGGCTACTGCAATTGGATAATCAAAATCTTCAGGCTTCGTTGATAATTCCTTCTTTGCTAAGGTTTGTGGATATAGACCGTTTGACGCTGGAAGAAACACAGGCATTCAAAAAGATCTCAACTTGGGACTATGTAAACGATGCTAACCAAATTGCCCCCACTGTTTTTGATATCTGGCAAAAACGACTACATGCAGCTATCTGGTCTGATGAATTTGGTGGAAATGGATCATACCGATTTCCATCCTCTGCTAGAACCATACAACTCATTATGGACGAACCAAATGCGCCATGGTTTGACAATATCCATACAGAAAATAAGGAGTCTTTACAGCAATTGGTCAATTCGAGCTTCAAAGACACGGTGACAGAGCTAACCAAACAGTTAGGGGAAATGGGGAATCAGTGGAGGTGGGGGAAATTCAAGGGAGTTGACATCGCTCATCTCGGAAGACTACCAGGATTTGGCAAAATGGGATTAAATGTTGGCGGAGGATTAGGAATTGTCAACGCAATTGGAAAAACGAGTGGGCCTTCTTGGCGAATGGTAGTTTCTTTGGAACCCGAAGTCAAAGCCTGGGGAGTGTATCCGGGAGGTCAATCTGGTAATCCTGGCAGCTCATACTACGATAACTTTGTGGATGCATGGATGGAAGGTGAATTAGACGAATTGCTGTTTCTAAAATCGATGGATACAACTCATTACCGGATTCAATCAGTTATAATTTTGGAGGCAGGAAAATAGTTAATATCATTCTCATTTTCATACTTGGTTTACCAGCAGAACTGGTTTTGCCTTGGTGGTCGGTGGCTATTGTTGCATTTTTAATTGGATTTTGGAAACCGATCAATGGTTGGAAGACATTCGGATCTGGTTTTGTTGGCGTTGGACTATTGTGGTTAATAGTTGCTGGTTACCTCCATTATAGGTCTAATGGTATGTTAACTATAAAAGTAGGACAACTAATCCATTTGCCGTCATCCTCATTGATGCTGATTTTGACGGCTGTTTTTGGCGGATTAGTTGGTGGGATGGCAGCTGTTACGGGGTTTCATCTCAGATTATTACTATCCGGTGAACAGAATTCCAAGAAGTGATCCTTTCTTCTTAAACTGGTTTTGCAGAACAATCGTATGGCGAGAAGATCAGAAGTGCCATTGAAAGTTATCGCGTAAAAACCATTAATTCCTTCTTTACTCAGGCTAATCATGTTTTGGACTATTTGTCATCGGACTAAATCTATGTTACCATCGTTATCAGGCAGTTTGTTTGGAATGAAGTACAGAGGGAATATATGGGTTTAAATGGCAAAGTTGCTGTCGTTACAGGTGCAGGGCAAGGTATTGGTCGAGCGATTGCCTTGCGCTTGGCTGCAGCCGGGGCAAATCTAGCTTTGGTTGATCTGAATCTGCCGGCTGTGGAAGATGTGGGTCGGGAAGTTGCTGATTTTGGATCCAAATCTATTGCCGTTCAAACGGATGTCTCTAAATCCAATCAAGTCTATAGTATGGTTGAGCGTACTTTACAAGCATTCAGCCAGATTGATATCTTGATTAACAATGCTGGGATTGCAGGAAAGACTGCGCCATTGACTGAACTGGATGAATCAGACTGGGACTTGGTTATCGACGTCAATTTGAAGGGAGTTTTCCTCTGTTGTAAAGCCGTTATCGATCACATGATTCAAAGACGATATGGCAAGATTGTGAGTGTCGCGTCAATTGCTGGTAAGGAAGGTAACCCAACACTTATACCCTATTCAACTTCCAAAGCGGGTGTTATTTGTTTAACAAAAGCCTTGGCGAAAGAGGTTACCGAATATAATATCCATGTCAACTGTGTTTCTCCCGCAGTGATCGAAACCCCAATTCTGCAACAGGTGACAGAATCGACAATCAATTACATGGTGAGTAAAATCCCTTTAGGGCGTGTTGGTCGACCGGAAGAGGTTGCGGCTGTAGTACATTTTTTGGCATCGGAAGAGGCTAGTTTTGTTACTGGTCAATGTTATGATGTTAGTGGTGGAAGAGCAACCTATTAAGTTGGGGAATGTGATTGTTATCAAACTATTTTAAAATTTGACATTAATTGATATTGGGAGATGGGCTATGGTAAATCCTGTCATTCTACCGGGTGATTTCGCAGATTACCTACTTATTGAAAATGCAACCCAACGTTTTGAAGAAACATTGGAAGTATCAAAGACAGTTGCTGCTGCAGGTATACAATTGCAGGCGAATCTTGATCACGCTGCGATTTTTTGCAACCCTCCACATATTGTAGCCGATCCGTTAAAACGACTCGGTTATATTTCCGGCTGGGATAATTGTTGCTACCCTTCCCCTGTAGACGGTCACGATTACATTAATGTGCCAGCAGGATTACCGTCTGGTAATGCTGCGCGAGACAGAGGTTGGTTCGATTACGTCGCTGTTGTGCATCCTGTAGATAAACTAGCTTTTGATCAGATGTTAAATCAAAATTATGGAAATCCTTTTATACATCATTTGACGTTGGGTGTTGTTCCACCTAAACGTGTTGAAGAAAGCAATTTTGATTATGCTGGCCAAGTCATTCCGTTTATGATCAACGTTAGGCAGAAGATTAAGAACATAATTGGCGATGATCCTGGGACTTTAATTATGGCATTACCAGAGGAAGTGGTTAGTCATCAAGATTTTGCCAAAACATTTGAAACGTGGATTGGTGATCTGTCACTAGATCAGTATCAGGTCGAAGTAATGGACGGAGGAGGTTTCCTGATTCAATTTTTCGTTTTAACAGGTGGTAGAGTCGAAGTGGCGCTTAGACATGGTACAACCCAAACATTTAACCCGAAGAGTGTCCATAAAATTTCCAGAGACGAGATTAGCACAGTACAGGAATGACTATGGCTATCTAGTAGTAAGCTAATCCGTAGATGGTCTTTAGTAGCAGGAACACAAATCATGATGCAGATAATTTTCGGAGGCGTTGTTTTGGTGATGATCTGGTCGGGGGTTTTGATATCGAAATTAGCTGGAATTGGGAAGGCAGATCAGAATAATAAATCGTGGGTTTGGGGAGTGCTATTACTAATTTTCCTGATTTCTGTGCCTTTGTTGCTAATCAGCGTGGTTGTGATAGTGTTACAATTTTCTGAAGGCAATCAGGCATTTGAAAATTTTAAGTAAAAGCGGAAAAATTAGACATTCGGTTTATCAATTGATGCCAGGCTTTTTTGCTTATCACTTAATTTTTGACAAGGAGATATAAGAATTTCTTCTCATGCTAATTAAAAATGTTGGGTTTATAAATCAGTTTTAAGGATATTGCCTCTTTTTTTAAAGGAAAAGTTCTCTGGTGGCTAAATTCTTATTTCTGCTGTGATGAAATGGGACTTTGTCTTTTCCTCGCTAATCCATGCGTAGTCGATGGCAATTTGTTTTCTGTCGTAACCAGCACCAACTGCCCACTTTTGATTTGAGTTCCCCAACCTCATATGGACAGACGGAATCGGTGCCCATTCAAACCCGAAATATAGATTTTTCTTCGGTAATGAAGTATCCAGAGAGAAAAGAAAGTTATTGTGCTGGTATGCTATCCCTCCAGTCAATACTTGGATGCCATTTTTATCTGGAAAATTTTGCGCGACCATACCAACCTTTATCCAAGATTTCAGTTTGATGAGTATCGCCAGGTCATAAGACGGATCATAACCAAAAAACTGGTAAAAATTTACAAAACGTTTACGCTTGAACTTGATACTTCCGCCAACAGCAAAGTGTGAATGTATTTGATGTGCAAGGCTATAATAGTTATAGTCGGCATCTTTAATATTGTTACCGAGGGCAATTTTATTTCCCCAGAAAACCGCAAAACTGCGATAGCCATAGCTAATTCCTTTGGGATCGAAAGCGTAGTCATGGCGATCATAGAATTTATTCATGCCAAAGATTTTGACACCTTGTGACTGGATTAATCCTGCTGGATTCCAAAAGCCAGCTGTGGCATCATCGGAAACTGCTGTATAAGCGTTCCCCATACTGATAGCGCGGGATCCAACCAGAAGGGGGTATGCATCCTCAAATAGCATTTTTTTGTTTTCTTCGGGAGCGGTGAAAGAGGACAATAAAACCAGTAGTTTTATGTAGAACACTATTTGGTTATTGGTTGAATTTAAAGTTATAGGGGATCGTAATTCTGACAACCACAGGGTGTTTTTCTAACTCTGCTGGTCTAAACCTAGATGATCTTAGTGCTTTGACCGCCGCTTCGTCGCATCCGAATCCGATAGCTTGAATAATACGTATCTCTGTGGGAATACCATCCGTTCCAATGATTGCTTCAAGTAGGACTTTTCCCTCTTTCTGTACTCTACGGGCAAGTTCAGGGTATTTTGGGATAATTCTTTTAATAAAGCGTGGTTTTTGTGTTACATCTTCTTGTCGGAAAATATGTTCTTTTGGGGCTTCAAATGCGAGTTTTGCTTCTGGTAAACTTGTGTCAAGATTTTCCAAAATTGAAGATTGTGAACGTTCTGGCATAATCTTTGGTTTCTGCGATGTCACCACGGAATTACCTCTGTATATTTTCAGAGCTCTTTTTGTAGATAAGCCTGAACCAATCTGATCATTTGGTATCAATGAGGTGCCTAAAGTTTCGGCATGTCCAGCTGGAATTGAATGAGATGAGTCGCTCATCGGCAGTTTTACATTAGTCGTTACCTGTTGCAACTTAGGGGTTGGGGTTTGGACAGATGCCTTGGGTGTCGACATCGTCCTAAGCCTGTGTGGAAGTGTACGGCGCCTTATCTTAGGCGAGGAAACTCTTGTCAAGGTTGTGTAAAAAATTTCTTTATCAAGAATAACTTGTTGTACGATGTAGTAACCAATTATCAGCATAATTATGGAGTGAATGCCCAACGATATGGAAAGTGCGAGCAATTGTTTTCGCATTATGAAGTATTAACTGTGTATTTGTGTGGTTATGTTGGTGTCTTTAATATATACTTCAGCGCGTAACTAAGTCAAGTTTGCCTCAGTTATGTTAGACCAAAACTGTTCGTTGACTCTATATTACCAATTATGTTATATTTGTTACTCGTTTAGGAAATACTTGAGAGGGGACTTCAATGGATCCTTTAGGTAATCACAGAGACTATTACCAAGTTTTCAGTGTGTCGCGAGATGCAACGTTGCTTGAAATAGAAACTGCCATGGACAGGAAACAGCAGGAATATGACCCTGAAAAACTTGACGGTTTAGGAGAACGGTTACTGCAGCTGGCTCAAAGGGAAACGGATCTGATTCGTACCGCCTATGAAGTTCTTAAGGATCCGCAAAAACGTCAGCGGTATAACCGACAACTTGATTACCAAAGTAAACGTTCCAAGAGGTCTTTTGTAAATAATTCGGGGACAGATAAAGCAATGCGGCAAAGAGCCGAAGTGGCTAATAACCGTGCGATTGACGTATGGGAAAGTGGAAGCCATGATGAAGCAATTGAACTGTGGAAGACAGCTATCCAAAAAGGTTTGCATCTGGCTGAGATCTACAATAATCTTGGTAGTGCTTACCATTATTGTGGAGAACCTAAGTTGGCTATTGAGTGTTTTCATGACGCGATTGAAATTGAACCGGATTTGTTGGAAGCTTACAATAGATTGGCAGAAACATATCACAGTGTAGGAGATACTGAAGCAGCTATTGAAAACTGGTATCAAGTCCTCAGAATTAACCCTTCCTACACAGATGCAATCGAGCATCTCAGGCAATTGAATGCTGAACAGTACGATCTCGACAATATACCCGAATACCAAGAGGATCAAGATCCACTCCCAAATACTCGGCGTTCGGGCAAAACGCTGATGCAGAAAATTGCCAATGCCCTCAAGAGTTTTACAACGTGATTCCTCTCCTGAATTAATCCGAATCCCAATAGCTATGCCAACCAACGCCACACAAAACATCAAAGATATTCTTGCTAAACGAATCATGATTCTTGATGGATTTGTCGGATCAACTGGAAGATTTACGCCGACCAAAACAAATGTTTGTAGAAGAAACGAAACGCTAGCTTTCACATAGCTTGCATTAGGCAAATAAAACGGAAATCAGTCATTTTTTCTGGATTATGTTGTTCTTTTCTCAGGATCAATTTTTTTCGAGATTAACCAAATATTTTTTTAATTCTAAGCCCAATTCAGTTCAATACATTTCGTTTTGCATTTGTACCTAAAACCCATAAAACCACACCGTGGGGTGAAATAGACAGATGTCTCCAAAAATAGCAGCTATTATCACAACTTACTATTCTCTCTCTCATGCGGACGTAATTCCAACTAAGTATATGAAAGGGTTTCCAACGGACAGCGGATTGTTATTACCTCAAGTTGATCTTGCATCCATCTATTTGGATCAGATTGATCCTCGTGACGTTGGGTGCCAACTGGCAGCGCAGTACAATATACCGATTTACCAAAGTATTCGTCAGTCATTGACACTTGGAGGGAAAGAACTGGCAGTTGATGGAGTTTTATTGATTGGTGAGCACGGTGACTACCCGCACAATGAGTATGAACAGCATATGTATCCACGGCGTTATATGTTTGAACAGATCTGTGGTGTTTTCGCTTCAAGCGATCGTTCCGTACCAATATTCTGTGATAAGCACCTGTCTTACAACTGGATGGATGCTAGATGGATGTATGACCGGGCACGAGAACTGGATGTGCCGTTCATGGCTGGATCATCCCTACCCCTCTGCTGGCGGAGTCCATTTTTGGAACATGATTTGGACGCACCATTGGAGTCAGCAGTTGCTATCGGCTACGGCGGAATAGAGTCTTACGGGTTTCATGCACTTGAAACGTTGCAGTGCATGATTGAACGTCGGACAGGTGGTGAATCCGGAGTGGTGTCAGTACAGTGTTTAGAAGGAGATGATGTTTGGCAAGTGGGTGACCAGGGGCTCTGGTCACGTGAATTGGCTGAGGCTGCCTGTGGCGCTATTGTCAAAAAACCGGATGGGACTATGGAAGAATGTTGTCAAAATCCGGAGGTTTTTCTCATTGAGCATAGTGATGGATTCAAATCAGCCATGTTGATGCTCAATGGGTACGTTGGTGACTTTGCCTACGCGGCGAAATTAGATGGCGAAATTCATGCAACCGAATTCTACTTGCAAAATGAAGGCCCATTTGCGCATTTCAGTTACCTGAGTCTCAATATAGAAAAGATGTTTTTAAGAGGTCAACCCCAATATCCCGTTGAACGTACCTTGATCACAACTGGAGTTCTGGATGCGGCCATGAGGTCAAGGTATCACGGTCACGTTCGTATCGAAACACCGTATATGGCGGAGATCAGCTATCGATCCTATGCGGAGATGCCTATACGTCCAACTCAACCGCGCCCAACTGGTGCGTCACTTGATCCATGGCCGCCAGATGAACAAACCTAGGCTAAGTTATTAGAATCAAATTTTATACTGCATGGTAATTTAAAGGAGCAATTGAAATGCCAAAGTCCAGCTTGAAATCGGTGCTGAATCTACTTGTTACCTTTGTTGTAGCTGGCATAATATTTATTAGCTGTGGCGAGGACGAGGTTGGTAAATCTGGTATTGATACATCAAATACTTCACCTATTATTAATGATTTTACTGTTCCCACGGAAGCCAATTCAGGTGAGGAGGTGACTCTCGAAGTCGTTGCCCACGATCAAGAAGGTGATGCGCTAACTTATACATGGGAAGTCAGTGGTGGAAAGCTCAGTTCGAGAAATCAAGAGACAGTTATTTGGATACCTCCTCAGGAACCTAGGCAATTGTTTGGAAGGTTCTTGGAGAAAACGATCGTTGTTACAGTTACTGTCAACGATAATATTAGTAAGCCTGTCTACAGATCAAGACAGGTTAAAGTCAGACTGCTGAATCGGATAGAGCCAAGTGAGTTCGTGGCCGGTATTATGTTGGAATATCCTTTAAGTAAAGTCCAAATGCTGTATGGGGAGGCAAGTGTTGATAAAAAAACTGATATGTGGTTAGAAGGTGCTAATGATGGGTTTCGAAAAGAATTTCTGGAGGATAATAAGGCAAAATTCTTCGCTTATGAGAACTTGGGTATCTACTTTGCAGTAGCTGGGGCGACCCATGTGGTTATCGCAGTAGACATTGAAGCACCCAATAAATCAAAAACGGAGCGTGGTTTTGGTATTGGTAGCAGTTTCGATCAAATCTCGTCGGAACTTGGGCCGGCCGATAAGATATTCCAATGGAAGGATAACATGTGGCACTATTACGAGAAGAAGAGAATACATATCCTTTACAACAATAATTCAATTGCTCAAAGGATTGGAATTTTCTAATCTAAATAGCATTATCAGCTCGCTAAACTAGAATTTCAATATGGATATGTCGCTTGATCAAAGTTTGATTGTACACTTGCCTTTTGACAGAGATTTGCGAAATCATTCTGGGGCTCAGTTGAGTTTAGAACCAGAAAATCTCCAGTTGGAGAAAGTTGCTTCCAGCAAATCTCCTACCCCGCATGCCGTCCGATTCAACGGTATCAGCAGCCGTCTAACCATTCAGGGCCATCCTGCCTTGCAGTTGGATGACTTTACCATCTCGTGTTGGATTGAAACAGAATGGAATACTGACGTAGTCGGTGACATTGTAAGTCAATTCGATCCAACAATTCGTCATGGTTTTGGGTTAAGCCTGATTACTAACACAGGTGTTACGTCAACAGCACAGGCGAACTATCGGAATATTCATTTTGGCATTGATCAGGGCGATAAGACGGCAAATTGGGTTAATCAGGGACGTCCGGGGAATGCTGTTCTGGTCAAGGCACTCCATGTCTCGGGTGGATACTTGTACGCTGCAACTTTTGAAGCGGATTCTGAGGAAACTGGGCATCTGTGGTTGTACCAAGGCCCTCATAAATGGTGCGATCTTGGCCCCTCACCAGATAGATCCAACTCCATCAACTCAATTGCATCCTTCGATGGCGCGTTATACTGCTGTACGGGGCGATACAATTCACATGGATCAGCACTTGGTCCTGCAAAAAATACTAATCCGGGCGGACACGTTTACCGTATTGAGAGTAGCGGAAAGTGGACATATTGCGGGCATCCCGGTGTTGAGGACGCTACTCCGGAAGATCAGCAGGTTGAAGGTTACGAAACCGGAAAAGCAGACATGAGCGGGTCTTTGACTGTGTTTAAAGGCGAATTGTTTGTTACCAGTTACTATCGACGTGGAGTCTTCAAATATGAAGGTGATCAGTACTGGAAACCGGTTGGGCTTGATAAACGCCTATTCAGTTTCACCATTTATCAAAGTGAGTTATACGCCTTGGCCAATGGGGGAGAGGTGTTTCGTTATATAGCAGATCATGAGTGGGAATACTGCGGCACTCCAATCGGTTCCACGCAAACTTATGGAGCGGCCATATATCAAGGAGATCTTTACGTGGGGACATGGCCAGTAGGAAATATCCAGCGTTATGTTGGTGGCGAAACTTGGGAACCCATTAGTCGAGCAGGTGATGAACAGGAGATTATGGCTATGGCCATATACAATCAGAAGATGTATGTTGGATCTTTGCCGTCTGCTGATGTCTGGCGTCTGGATACTGGGAAGCTGACATTTATCGCTAATCTCGATTCCACTCCAGACGTGACTTATCGACGAGTTTGGTCGATGGCTGTTTATGGTGGAAAACTCTTTGCCGGAACACTGCCTATGGGACAGGTGATGAGTTTAGAGACTGGATTGAATGCCACCGTTGACTATGCGTTACCTTTCGGTTGGCAGCATTTAGTGGCAACGCGTGATGGTAAGCGCTTACAGATTTATGTCAATGGCCAGTGCATGGCAGATACCCTTACAGATAATGACTTGAATCTCCATGGGTTAGAGTTGCCAATCAGTGTTGGATTCGGATCACATGCGTACTATAACGGCAGAATGTACGATTTTCGGATCTATAATCGTACTTTGTTGCAAAATGAAATTGTGTCCTTGGCTCATACCGAGTAGGATCAGGTCTAAGCTTGATAGGTTTCCTTTTCTCAATTTTCTGGCAATATTTGTCTCATTTGAGGTATATCATGTGGAACCCGAATAAGATATGGATGGCAGGCATTTGTTTAAGATAACTTTAAAATGATGATATGTCGTACTACCCTTTCGTATTTGTGAGATATTTATGAGATTTAGAATTGCGTTTCTAATTCCCACGTTCATGTTTTTAATTTGCATCATTAGTTGTGGAGATCACTTTTCAGAATCCAAGTTCAACAAGCTTGAAAATCGTACCACTACCAAGCAGGTTAGAGACCTGTTAGGCTTGCCTGACAAAGAATATGTAGCTTCTTCAAAAGATTCTCCTTACATCTCAACTGTGTGGGTATATATGGAGGAAAAAGTAGAATATTTCGTCTATTTTACGGCAGGTAGTGTGGTGGGAAAAAAGATAAAAGATAAACAAAAACAAACATTAAAGCAACCATAAAGCTGCTATTTTTTTGTTGGTTTTATGATTGTCTCATTTATGTAGTTGATAACAAAATTTTAATTCTTCAAAAACTCGGATCGAGGAAACTTCGCTATGGCAGAATTAACAGATCAGGAAATAATAGATCAGTTACACAGCTTTGATACGCCGTCAATAACTAACGTTGTCGCTACTTATCCAGGAGACCCACTTTGTCTGGGAATTTATAATCCTTGGACCGAAAACTGGTATACGGATCAATCTATTCGCTGCATGTATCCTGAATTGGGACCGAGGGTTGGTTATGCTGTCACTTGTGTCTATGGATTGCCCGACCCCAATTATTCGCAATTATCTTTTTTAGATGTGATTGATGCTTTAGAAGTATCAAAGCAACCAACGATTTTAGCTTTTCAGCAGAAGTTCCCACCGGAGATCGCTGGAAAAGTAGGACTGGCAGGTGGAAATATGACAGCTGCCATGAAAGCTGTGGGATGTGTGGGGGCTATATCCAACGGACCGTCCAGAGATATTGACGAAATTCGGCCGATGGAGTTTCAGTATCTGCTCAGTGGAGTTACTCCTGGACACGGAGCTATGGCAATTCATGCTATCAATGTTCCTGTCTCGATTGGAGGTATGGATGTCTCTCCGGGCGAGCTGATCCACATGGACGAGAACGGTGCTTGCAAGTTTCCGGCTGATAAGTTGGCAGATGTTTTTAGTAACGTTCAGGCGCTAAGGGAAGAAGAAGAAGTTCGAATTAATCGATTCCAGCAGGCCCAGACGGCCAAAGATGTGAGGGGGATTTTTGGCGGTACAACGTATGGGGTTGAGGAAGATGATAGTAACTGACACTTTCCGATCCTAACAGCATTAATATACATTCAAATAGTAAGGTTAAAAGGTGTAAAAATGAAGACTCCAATGGACCTTGTCTTAGAGGCAAAACAGAAGATCCCAGAAGTTTCGGTTGATGAATTAAAGGGGAAATTAGATCGAGACGATAATCTGGTATTAATTGACGTTCGTGAAGGTGAGGAATTTTCTCAAGGATGTATTCCTTCAGCTATTCATATGAGTCGCGGAACGCTTGAGTTTCAGATAGGAAGTCAAGTTCCAAACCAGGATCAAGAGATTGTCCTTTATTGTGCCGCTGGTGCCAGATCACTGTTGGCAGCACAATCCCTAGAAAAAATGGGGTATAAAAGCTTATTCTCGGTGGAAGGTGGTTTTCGCCAATGGTTGGATGAAGGTTATGAAGTGGCATCGGTTGAATATTGATCTGGGAGAAATTGATAAGTTCCTATATAAGAGATAAAATATGAGGAAACTTCCGATTTAGGGCGTTTTTTGCCAAGGAATGGCACCTGCCTGCTGAATTTGTTGCTGCATTAGCCGGGCTAGAGCCTGAAAATCCGGTTGGTTTATTGATGACAGGTTGTTTTGTTCTTTAGGATCATCAATCAGGTTAAACATTTGTAACGGGTCTAAAGGTCGGTTGTGCAACAGTTTCATGTCACCTTGACGAACGGCATGATATCCTAATCCTAACATGGGTGAACGATCACCTATGCCGCCTTCTCTCCGAACCCAATAGAGCAAACGGTCATTCAATCCTTGATGTTGTCCCAATAGGGTAGGAAGGAAGGATTTACCTTCGATTGGATGGTTGATTTTAACACCAGCTACATCACAGATTGTCGGGAATAAATCCATTAACAATGCGATTTGCTCTGTCACCGAGCCTGGAAAAATATGTTCCGGCCAAACAGCACAGGCAGGAACCCGAATTCCACCTTCATACATGTCTTCTTTGCCACCGCGTAGGGGGCCGTTATAAGCACCGACAGGCAACGCTCCCCCGTTGTCAGATGTGTAAAAGATCAAAGTGTTTGAATACATACCGGAATCTTTCAGCTCCTTTATAACACGACCAATGCCGGCATCCATATGTTCCACCAATGCTATGTACTTGGCACGATCTGGGCTAACATCTGGTTCTCGCTGGCGAACTTTTTGAATCCAGTCATTGGGCGGTTGGATAGGGGTATGTGGCGCATTGTACGCTAGATAAAGAAAAAAGGGTTGATCTACTTCTTTTCGATCCTGAATAAGATTGATTGCCCACTGGGTGAATAGATCAGTGGCATGACCTTCCGGGCTAATTTCCTCACTGTTGAAGCGCATATAGTTGTAATTATGACGTAGATGAGTGTAGTAATCGTCCATCATGTCGCCAAGGAATCCTCGGAAATAATCAAATCCTCGGCAGCAAGGGTGATTCTCCTGTTCCAAGCCAAGATGCCATTTACCGATAATGGCATTATAATAACCAGCCTCTTTCAGCATATCTGGCAGTGTCACTGCATCTTGGGAAAGGTACCCCCAGTTTTGGCTCGCATGTGTCCGGATCACACCGGGCACTCCAACCAAATCAGGATACCTACCTGTCATTAGCGCGGCTCGACTTGGCGAACAAACAGGCGAGTTGGCATAAAATTGGGTGAACTTGATGCCTTCAGAAACCAGTTGATCTAGATTTGGCGTATGTAAGTTTGGGCCGCCATAGCTTGAGAGGTCCCCATAACCGTGGTCGTCGGCAAGAATGACAACAATATTCGGGCGACCACTGACAGAACCTGCTGTTTTCTCTGTGGAATTTTTGCTCATTATCCATACGTCCTTTTTGCCTGATTAAAATCGGTGAGAACTTATCGTTGTAGTAATGTCTTCCATCAATTGATCTGGAATAATCTGAATTACTGTCACACTTCCCTATTGTCAACCGTAGCTTTATCTCACAAAAAACGTGGGTTGGGAAAAAGATCGAAAGACACAAATTCTTGAGTTTAGACAAATCACGAATTTCACCAAGTCAGGTCTTGTTCACTTTCAATTACGGATTCATCCAGTATTATCCCCAACCCCGGCTTGTCCAACCAGGAGACCAATACCTGTCCGTCTTGGGGTTGGATTTTGTCCTTGAGGAAATACTGGTGCATCACGTTCCATTTAATTAAATATTCCTGTATTGGACACAGTGTTGGCGGTTGAGAGGCTAATAGATGGGCTGTTGCATGCGAGGAGTGTCCGTGGGGAACAACTGGCAGGTCAAAGGTTGCAGCTAAAGCACAGATTTTCAAAACTTCGCTGATACCACCGGCCCAATAGATATCGGGTTGAAGAATGTCCATAGCTCGGTGTTCAACAATAGGCCGGAATCCCCAACGGGTGTACTCGTGCTCGCCACCGGCAATCTGGATAGAAGAATGACGTTGAATTTTTAAGTAGCTGTCCAATTTGTCTGCCAAAACTGGTTCTTCCAACCAGGAAATATCGTATTCGGACAGTCGTTCCACCATCAGCAATGTATAGGGAATATCCCAACTGTTCCAGGCGTCTAGCATGATATCGATTTCGCTGCCAACCGCTTCCCGCAAGGTTTGGGCTAATCTCAAGTTATGTGCAATCCCCGCCTTACCGTCTGCTGGTCCATTTCGAAAGAACCATTTGGTGGCAGTGTATCCTTGATCTACAATTTCCTGCGCCCGACGAGTGATCGCTTCCGGTTCTAGTGAGTAACCTAATGCACTGGCATAGGCAGGAATCGATGTTCGTGTTGGACCTCCCAGCAAACGATATAACGGTTGATCCATCCATTTACCGCGGATGTCCCACAGGCCGCAGTCCACTGCGCTAATAGCCATCATGGTGTCGCCCTTACGACCATGGATAGCAATTCGGTACATCTGATCCCATAACAATTCGGTGGCTCGAGGGTCTTGGCCAATCAATATGGAACGTAACTGAGTGTTGATGATATAACCATGGTTAGGTGAGATAGGGCCGCTTAAGCCGGTAACACCTTCATCGGTGTCAATCTGCAAAAAGACAGATGACATCTGATAAGTTTCTTCTTGCCGGTTGGAAGTGT
>JYMV01029082.1_pt1 | contig 32161 bp, 25 predicted proteins | sample 338911 | NCBI WGS metagenome assembly JYMV01 (sample SAMN03354496, study PRJNA234377) | hydrothermal vent metagenome | biome: Deep sea; feature: Hydrothermal plumes at the Eastern Lau Spreading Center, Western Pacific Ocean; material: Seawater | place: Tonga | collected 2009 | depth 2000 m m
GAGGAAGCGAGATCAACAGAAAACCCACCGCCAAAATCGCCTAAGTTCACAGACGCTTCAAATCTACCGAAAAGGAGACCGACTTTACCGGCTTCGTAGAGGTCTGTGTAGCCGGTGCTGTCGGCTACTGTAATTTTGTAGCCACCGGAAAAACTGTAGTTAGGAGGATAACCGTACAACTTACTCCCTGAGTAGTCGGCCTGTATCCCGGCACCGCGGACGCCTTCCAACTCAGACAATCGCCACTTTAGTTTCAGTCCCGGAAGGATACTGCGCAGATCGTGACTCGATCTGAAGCGCCAGAAAACTTCCTGAGACTGCACACCATAGCTTACGCTCATTACCTGAGATGTCCAGAATCCGTAGGAGCGGCCCATACTCAGGCCCGGCTTCCAGCCATCCAGAGGATGGTACCATACGAGCCGCGGGAATGCCGTAATCAGATAAGCTTCCCTTGGACTTCCTGGTGTTGGATTCATCTGCAGCGTGAACCTATGGGGCGTAAAGCCGGAAGAGTTGTCGCGGCGATCAACATCCAGAATCCAGTCGTCAGGATCGAGTGTGATGCGTTTCGGTCTTACCGGAACAGTAAAAGTGTAGTCATCCTTCCATCGGTTGGTGAAGTTCGTCCACCTTTCCGGACGGTAACTCTCTCCATTCGCCAGTTCCACCTCCACATCCAGCGGATACGCCATGGTCCCCTTGTTTAGGATGGATGCAGTCACTTCATATTCACCACTTGCAAGGCGTTTGCTTTTCCAGCCGGTGAGAGCATAATCGGCATATCCGGCTTCGTGCAGCCACTGATCGAAAAACCAGTCCAAATCTTCGCCGGTCGCTTCTCTCATGGCAGTGCGAAATCGCTCCTCATCAGGATGCTTCAGTTTCCACTGGTCATAGTAAGACTGCATGGCGCTTAGAAATCTCTCTTCGCCCAGGTACCCTCTTAAGTTGTAAAGCATCATGGCCGGCTTGCTGTAGGCATTATACCCATAAACAGAATAACCGGGAGATTTCCGTGATGAGCCCGCTATTGGAGTGTTGTAGCCGCTGGTGACAAATCTGGCCACATCCCACTGAGCACTTTCCACCAGCGAATTGCTAGTTAACAGTTTCTGCAGAAACATCATCTTCCCAAATAAATCATTACCCGATCCGCCGTGGCCATCCGGTGGATATTGGTTCATCATGTACCACCCAGTCTGGAATGTGGTAAATCCTTCATCCAGCCAAGCCTCTTCATGTTCGTTATTGCCTAAAATACCGTAAAACCAAATGTGTCCTATCTCATGCGCAATAAGCCCCTCTGACGAACTGCCGTTCATCACCAGCATGGGATACTCCATCCCGCCTCCAATCATGGCGTGGGTAATAGTCACTTGCGGATACGGATACTCACCAAATTTTGTGGTCAACCACTCCAGTACCCGCTCTCCCCGTTTTACCACTTCCTTGGTCCAATCTCGTCCTTTCTCAGAATCGTAAAGAACGTGGATGTCGATGCCGTTCCATTCGCCGGACTCGTAAAGGAAGTTGGGAGATGTAATCCAGGCGAAGTCGTGGACTTGCTCAGCGTGAAACGTGACCAAACGTCTCACTGCAGAATCGGTGGTGCTTTCTTCCCGGGATTCCAGCCACTCATCAAGTTCAATGGATGTATCCACTGCCACCGCTGACCAGCCGGGATCTCCATCGGTTACCACACCGGAAGCTCCCACGATATAACCGCCGGGAACGTCAATTTTTACATCATAGGTACCAAACTCACCGTAGAATTCACCAATAGCGTGGAACGGGATATTCTGCCAGCCGTGCTTGTCGTATACCACCATTTTCGGATACCACTGAGCGAAGTCGTATTGATCGTCTTTATAGCCTGCCCGGTCGTTGTGCTCCCGCACCTGATGCACCCAATCGAGTTCGAAGGTTAGCGTATCTCCCGGTGAGAGAGGTGACGGCAGTTCTGCTTCCAGAATCGTATCATCAATTTTCACTTCTATCGGAACAGTTGTATCGCCATTCTGAATATCAAAGCGATCAATGCGGATGAAGCTGGGCTTATCCTCAGAAATACCACCACTGTAGTGCCTACGCTTATATTCACGGTATTTGACCGATCCCACCTGGAAGGCGTTGGGATAGAGATGCATGTAGATTCTATGAAGAGAATCCGGTGATTTATTCACATAAGTAATATTCGAAGTACCGCTAAGGGAGTGCTCGGCAGTGTCAAGTGAAACTTCCATACCATAGTGGACCCACTGCTGCCAGTAAACATCTTCAGCGTTCAGGCTGATTGAAAGGAGAAGTAATAAAATAAATGCTGAGAAGAGATTAACTTCTTTCATCATTTTTGTTTGTTGGCAAAGTTTTGTTAAAGAAGGGACTTAATTGCTTGTTCAAAAACTGCATCAGATCTATAACCCACTATTTCCTGAGCTATATTCAGTTCCCGATCAAGTATGAATGTTGTGGGAATTCCGTTGATTCCTCCATAGTCCTTTTCTATTTTTCCATCAGTAAAGAGTACAGGGTAGTTTATGTTATAGTCTTTTGCAAACGGAGCCACTCGATCTCTTGTCTGTCGTCTGTCAACTGAAATTCCAAGAATAACGAGATCGTCCTTGTATTTATTCTGTAAATCTATAAAACCTGGAATTTCCGCCTTACACGGACCACACCAAGTAGCCCAAAAGTTGACGAAAACTATTCTTCCTTCATAGTCTGAAAGTGATACTTCCTCACCTTCCAGATTTGTAAGAGTAAAATTAGGGGCTTGTCGATTTGACTCACCCTTTACACTCTTCGGTTTCTCGGATTTTATTACAGATTCCGCTGTTAATTGATTACCCTTTCTATCATTATCTGAAGCAGCTGAGTTATCAAACAGTGTAAAACCAGCAATAACCATTACCATAAGTATTATCGCTACTGCAACTGCTTTTTTTACATCCACCATAACTTTAATTTCTCCTTTGTTAATTCTTTCTCTCCCGCTGAAGACAACTCTGCTAAACCAATGAGTCCTCGGTTTAAAAAACGGACAAACTGCTGAAGGTTCGGTGTCATCCCGGCAAAGCTGACAATTTCTTCCTGCCCATCAGGCGATAAAATCACATAATAAGGTAAGGCTACAGTCCCAAAGCGCTGTTCCTCCATCTTTTGCCACTCCTTTGACCTGGAGCCCACATCGGTAAACAGTTCTATCAAAACATAATTGTTTAATAATTCAACCACTTCAGGTTTGGTGAACATGTTCGTTTCCATCCATCTGCAATTGGTACAGGTAATCCCCGTAAAGTTCAAGAAAATTCGTTTCCCAAGCTCATCAGCTACCTGAACACCCTCATCATAATCTCTAATCCAACCGTTGTGCTCAGAGGTAACATCCAGTTCGGAAATTGATTCACTGAAAGCTGGACCTCCTCCCCGAGCTCCAAACGTAGGCGTAGCGACCATTCCTCCTTGAATTCTCGGCGGGAGATAGGAATCGATAAGTCCGTGGATAGGTTGACCAACAATGCCCCGAGCCATATAGATGGAAAAGGTCAGCAGGATGATGCTGAAAATCAATCGTGGAACACCAATGGTTTCCAAAGGACTATCGTGCGGCAAGCGGATTTTTCCTAAAATATAGAGTCCAGTTAAGAATACAATAACCACCCAGGCAGTAAGTACTACCGGACGTGTAAAGAAATTCCACTGCCAAACTAAGTCGGTGTTACTCAGAAATTTGAACGCAGCCGCCAGTTCCAGAAATCCCATGACAACTTTAACGGAATTAAGCCATCCACCACTTTTGGGCATTCGCGCAAGGTATTGGGGAAATAGTGCCAGGAAAAAGAAAGGCAGAGCGAATGCAGCAGAAAATATGAGCATCCCGAGTGCAGGCCAGAACCAATCGCCCTGAACAGCCCGAACAAGCAGTAATCCGACAAACTGGACAGTGCAGGTGAATGAGGTGAGTGTAAAGGTTAGTGCCATGAAAAGTGTACCGACATATCCCCCTCTCCCTTCCTGCTTCAGTGTGAACTGGCGAAGTGCCGATGGGAGTTCGATCTCATACATCCCGAAAAGTGATAAAGCGAAGTAGATGAAAAGCCCACCGATGAATAGGTTGACCCACGGACTAGCAGCCAACTGATTTGCTCCAGAAGCACCGAGCGTTATGGCGAGCAGGAGACCAAGTACAGTATAAGTCGCGATGATTCCAGCAGAATAGACAGACGCCTGCTTTAGCGGATTACGACCTTCAATCTCTCCTTGTTTGGTGAAATAGGAAATCGTAATGGGAATCATGGGGAAAACACACGGCGTCAGGAGTGCAAGCAGTCCCATGCTGATTGCTAGTAGGAAAAACGAAACGAATCCGGTGGAAAGTTCAAAATCCAGGCTAGCTGTCTCACTTTTAGGAGGGAGGCAAAGAGAGGCGTTGCACGCTTGATAAAGAATGGAAGCATTAATAGTGTTAGTACCGGGAATTATTAGAGGATTGAGTTCAATCGGCGTTTCAAATACCACGATCCCCTCGTGATAATACGTATCCTTCTGGAAGCCCTCATCGAACTTTTTTATAGGAGTTGGTTCACGAGTTTTACCTACTGATTTTATAATACCGGAGCCATCCACACCTATGAAGGTGGCAATTGGACCGTCTATCTTCTCGTTGATGGCATAAATGTGCCACCCTTCTTCTAAAGTAACAGTGGTGATGAGAATCAATTGATCGCCGGTGGTTACACGATCCTCCGACAACCGAATCTCTACTTTTACAGGATTCTGGCTTTGAGCAAATGCGCCACTTGCTAAGAACCAGATCATTAATAATATGGTAATCGGCCTTAAGGAGATAATGCTGTAGGTACAGATTCTATTTAAGGTTTTCTGCTTCATACTTTCTATTCAGGCTTGGTTTTCTCATAGCTTACGATTGTACCTCGCAGACCACGAATTATCAAGCTATTTGTCTGTTTGTCAAGCATCTACTGTACTTCAGAAATGTCCACACTGCGAGATTCGATTTTCACTTTCATCCGTATCGGTTCCAGAGGATTATCCTTATCGGGCTTACCGTAGTTCGGGTCTTGTTTCCGCGGTGTTTCGGCAGCCACAATCCTATCCGCTACCTCCATTCCGCTGATGACTTTGCCGAAAACAGTATACTTCTTATCGAGCTGCGGTGTAGCATCCACACAGATGAAGAACTGGCTGCCGGCGCTGTGGGGATCGTGGGAGCGTGCCATGGACAGCATCCCGCGCTCATGTTGAATTTCGTTGAACTCCGCCGGCAATAACCAACTATCAGGATTTTCAACAGCATCTTTCATCAATGGTGCTTTACTGAAATCCCACACTCCGTAAAACTTACCTGCATGACCTCCCTGACCGTCATTTGCACGATCATCATCCTTGGAATTGGGGTCACCACCCTGGATAACAAACCCGGGCATAACCCGGTGGAAAGTAGTACTATCAAAATATCCCTCTTTTGCAAGTAGCTTGAAACTCTCTACATGCTTCGGTGCTGCTTCAGGATAAAATTCTATCGTCATTTCCCCGAAGTCCGTAGTAATTACAGCAAAGTCTTCCGTTATTTCATTTTCATCTTTACTGTTATTGGGTTCTCCGCAATTAACTAAAGTGAGAACCAAAATTAATCTCACCACAATATTTGCTAAATATCTCATTTCTTACCTGTCCTCCCTTGAGAAGTAATTAAAATTCCTTGCTCACATAGTGGACATTCATCCGGTTCCCAGCTGACAACCGGATATCTTAACAGCGCTTCTGTAGAGCAACCAAAATTTACACCGTCTTTAGTCCGATCTACGATGCAGACCACACCTGCCACTTTCGCTTTATATTGTTCCACAAGCTCAATCAGCTCCTTGACTGAACCTCCCGTAGAGACAATATCTTCCACAATCAGAACGCTATCTCCCTTGCTGAGTTCAAACCCTCGGCGGAGCGAGAGGTTCCCATTCACTCTTTCAGCGAAAATCCCCTGAGTGTCTAGTTCTGCTGCTGCAGCGTGACTCAAAAGGATACCGCCTATAGCCGCACCCAAGACCACATCCACTTCTTTTTCCGGTAAAGCGGATGCCATTCTCCTTCCCAGTTCCATAACCACATCCGGTTTTTCCAGAAGTCGGAATTTCTCCAGATAGACATCACTGTGCCGACCGGAAGTGAGTTGAAAGTGCCCCTCCAGGACTGCTCCGGAAGATTTCATCAGTTCCAGCAAATTATTCACTGTTGATCTCCAAAAACTCGTTTATACAGTTTTTGTATTCTCTAGCTTTGGCTGAAATGGCTTTCGAACTCTGATCTCCTGCGAAGAGAATGGAACGAGAAACGTTGATGAGGGCGACGCCATCCGAGTTCCCCACCCGAACGCTGGCTTCCAGATCTCCACCTTGGGCTCCTACACCGGGAATGAGTATGGGCATATCGCCTGCTTTTTCGCGAATCGATGCCAGCTTGCTCTCCTGAGTAGCGCCCACCACCAGACCACAGTTTGCGTTGCTGTTCAGTCTTTGACACAACTCGATCACGGATTCATATAACGGAATCCCATCAATTTTCTGTAATTGCAGCTCTGCTGCACTCTCATTAGATGTCAGACAGAGGACAAAAGCGCCTTTTTTCGGTTCTTCCAAAAAAGGTATTATGGCGTCTGAACCCATATAAGGCGACACAGTAACAGCATCAAAACCGTAATGGACGAAAACTGACTTTGCGTATTGCCGGGCACTGTTGCCAATATCACCTCGCTTTCCATCACAGATTAGAAAGTGCTCATCACCAATGTATTCGATTGTCTCCTCCAGCCATCTGATACCGGCACTCCCCCAACGTTCGAAAAAAGCCATGTTTGGTTTGTAGGCTGCAGCGAATTCCCTTGTTGCGTCTATAACCTTACGGGTGTAATCTGCAAGCTCACTTACATCCAACACCGATTTTGAATCAATACGGTCAGAATCTATATCGAGTCCGACGCAAAGATGTGATTGGTGATTCTCTACAGCTTGGTTGAGTGTCTCAATAAAGTTCATTAAAGCTTAGAAAATTACAGTCAAGTTTCATGGCATCCAATCGAAACCAATCACCACAAAAAATGATATCTTGTTAGAAGAAAGAAATTGACTGATACATCTCTCCATGACTATTCTAAGGTGAGCCCACAACTGGTAAGTTTGGTACTTTGAGGTAGGATAATCGTGCAAAGAGAGGAAGAAATGAAGACAAACAGTAATAATCCACGAATGAATGACGCAGAATTTGTTAAGCGTTTAAATGAAACAGTCGATCGTTATGCAATGCTGACACATCCTTTTTATCAGATGTGGAATGAAGGTAAACTAACCAAAGAGATTCTCGCAGAATATGCCCGGCAATATTACGCACATGTGAAAGCGTTCCCAACGTACGTCAGTGCTGTACACTCCAACTGTGATGACCTTCCAACACGACAGATCCTGCTGGATAATCTTGTTGAAGAGGAGATGGGTGATGAAAATCATCCCGAACTTTGGCTAAGGTTTGCTGAAAGCGTTGGTGCAGACCGAGATTCTGTTAAGAATGCTGAACTTCTGGGAAGTACAGAAGCCACTGTAGCAACCTTGAAGAGGCTCACTTCAGAGCTTGACTACCGCTCAGGTGTGGCAGCGCTTTACGCTTATGAATCTCAGATCCCGGAGGTATCCCGGACGAAGCGGGCAGGATTGAAAAAATTCTTCGGCATTGACGATGAAAGGAGTGTCTCCTTCTTCTCCGTTCACGAAGCAGCTGATATTTACCACCGCAATGCGGAGCTGGAAATACTGACGAAATCATGCACCACAAAGGAATCACAGGAAAATGCTATCGCTTCAGCGGAGAAAGCTTCACGGGCATTGCTGAAATTCCTGGATGGTATCTATGAAGCGTTAATACCACTGGAAATGAGAATGTGTGAGGTGACGGAGATTGCATCAGCATAAAGAACCGGAACAGATGACATTGGAGATCGCGGAGACTTCGCGGTCACGTGTTATTGCATCTTCTTCACTTAACTTCCGTATAGAACTGATGGAGCATGTGGGCGAAGAAGATGTCCCCCAGCTAATTCTTATTTCCCAACATCTGGAAGAAGAATTTCATGAGTCGGTCCGACTTACCAAATCCAGTATCCGCAAGTACTTCAACTATCCACAAACTCTTCCTTTCATTGCCCGACATCACGGCGAGATCATCGGCTTCATCATCGGTGTGCCCTTGGAATATTTCTCTAACGATCCCTCATTCCAATGCGATGAGAATATCGGCGAAAAGAACACCCTCTACTCCTACGCCTTTGTGGTCATGGCTAAATACAAAGGAAACGGCTACGCAAAAACACTTAAAAGAGTTTATCTTAGCTGGGCGAAAAAGAAGGGCTTCAAGTATGTTACAGGACATGTTAAGGAGGGAATTTCCAAGAGGTTTACTGGCGACATCCGCATATTAGCTCGGTTTGAAAATTGGCACGGGACAGGGAAAACCTTTGAGTATTACCGCCGGTCTATTATACCTGTTGGACAAAGCCAATTGGTGGGAAAGGACCCACCGCTAGTTTCAAAAATTTAAATTTTATTCTCTCTTCACTCCTTCTCCCCCCGAATTCTTTAGAAACGGAATCCTTGGCCGAACGAATGTAATTACCGCCGGTAAAAAGAAGAGATCTCCCAACAGGGCTCCCAAAAGTGTAATCGCTGACAGCATTCCGAAATCACGGCTGGGTGAGAAGTTGGACGTCATCAGTACCAGGAATCCCGATATGAGTATGGCACTGGTGGAGATGATGGCCTTGCCGGTGGTAAAGAGTGTCTCCTCGTTTGCAAGACGGTACTTGCCGTTGCTGGCGAACAGTTCCTGCCGAAAGCGAGCTAGGAAGTGAATGGTGTCATCCACAGCAATCCCGAAAGCGATTGCAAAGGTCATGGCCGTTGCTGGCCGCAGCTTGATGTGAAAGAGTCCCATAACTCCGGCGATTAGCAACAGCGGGATGATGTTGGGAATCATGGAAACGAGAGCCAACTTCATGGAGCGGAACAGCACCAGCATGGAGACAAAGATCACCACGAAAGCAATCATAAAGCTGTACACCAGATTCCGGACGAGATACTGATTGGTGTTCAATGCCATGAGGGTTGTGCCGGTGAGAATCACTGACAGACTGTCACCCATATTTTGATCAGCCCAAGTCTGAATCTTGCTGGTAATTTCTCGAGCGCGTTTAGAATCAATATCCTGAATACGGGCGGAAATGCGAGCCCGAGCAAAATAGTTCTCAAAGCTGGTATCCACCAAACCGGCGAAGATGGAATCGGGTTCACCGGTGGCAATGAGAAGCTGTTCCACTTCAGCCCGAGTTTTTGGCAAAACAAAAGAAGCTGAGTCGCCATCGTGCCACGAACGGTTCATCTCACGAAAGTAGTCGATGTAGGAAACACTTTTGCCAACCTCAGGAATGGTGCCTATGAACGTTTGGAGTTTCTCCACCTGGACCATTACTTTCGGATTAAACATGGCGGATTCTGCCGCCTCATCACCTCTTTTCACTTCCACGATGGCCTCAAACGGCAGAACGCTCCCCATGTGGTCTTCCATATACGTCATATCGTCGTAGAGCTCATTGCCGGGATCTAAGTCCTCCATAAGCCGGGAATCAATGTCCACCCTGGCAGCAAAGAAAATACAGACCAGAACAATACCAACGGAGATGGTTAAGATAGGTATTTGGCGTTCATTGTTAATATTGACAATCCGCTGAAGCAGGCGATGGCGAAAACTCGTTCGGTACAGGCGCATTATCTTTTCCGAACTGGGGCGGGGCAGCAGTATAAGAATTGAAGGTAGAAAAATTATGGATGTCACAAAGGCAATAACCACACCGATGGCGACAATAAGACCAAATTCCCTCATGATAGCGATATTCGTCACAAGGAGCGACAGGAATCCCACTGCTGTGGTAAAACTGGTGAGGAAGATGGCAGCGCCAATTTTCTTGATGGTATGTTCAATGGCTGTCAACTTGTCTTCGTTATGTGCTAATTCCTCCTGATATTTTACAATGATGTGGATGGAATCAGCTATCCCTACAATCAGCACAAGAGTCGGCACGATGTAAGTCATGATATTCATCTGGAATCCGAGTAGAGTCATAATTCCCATGGTCCAGATATCAGCAATCAGTACCGCAAACAGGGGGAGCAAGATTCCGCGGAAAGAGCGGAAAAGTAAGAAGAGCACTAAAATATTTATAAGAATAACTGGCAGTAAGAAACCAATCATGTCATCCAGCATGTAGTGGACGTATTTCGTCCGTAACACGGGAATCCCTGCTTCACGCCATTTCCAGGAAGGAACCGTCTGTTCGATTTCCGTAACTTCCTCTAGAATTCGCTCTCGCTCCTCGTGGGAGTTGTAGTCATTAGCCACCTGAAGTATGAACGCCGCTATATTGGCATCCTTGGAGATGAGGTTTTGCACCAGCAGCGGTGTATTGAGGATGCGCACTTTTCCTGCTTCTAAACTGCTCTCATTATCAGGAATCGTGTGGAAGACAGTTTCAGCAGACAAATCTGCGTACGATAAAACTTTTACGTTTGTTAAAGAAAGAACTGAATCCACTCCCGTAATATCCTGGAAACGGGCGGTGAGATCCTGCGTACTTTGCAAGTTTGCTCGTGAAAATGGATCATCGCACTCGTACACAAGATAGATGAGATTATCCTCCCGTCCGAAATCTTGCCGGAACTGGAAATACTCATCCACTTTGGGATCGTTTTGGGCAAAGAGATTTTCGATGGTGAAGTCAAACTGAAGTCCGGTGGAGATACCGGCAAAGACCAGGGTTATCATAAATAGAAACGCCAGAACAGTTTTAGGGTGACCGATCTGCCACTGAATATATGCTATCAGGCTCCTTTTCATGCGTCTGTTTCCTTCATTTCTTTAGGCCACATAAGGGATCCCCCCACCAGTAGCATCAGCGACAGAGCCAAAGCTGGGTAGATGGCATCAATTCCCCACGGATCACTGCCATTCGTCCGGGCGGCGATTTCCCATCCAATTGTTACCACAGTCCCACCCAGAATGGAGAGCAACGCTCCTACTGCCGAAGCCCGTTTCCAGAGGAATGCCGCCAGAAGAGCCGGCGTGATCCCGGCACCATAGACCGTGTACGCCGCGTAGGCAGCCTCAAGAATTGACTTGAAAAATGATATCATGAAAAAGGCAATCAATCCCAATCCTAGAACAGCGAGACGGCTCACCAGAAGAAGCTCTTTCTGGCCGGCGTGAGGACGAAAGAAGCGGTAGTAGATATCGTGGCTCACGTTTGTAGCTGGGACGAGCAGAAATGAATCCGCGGTAGAGACTATGATGGCAACCATGGCTCCCAACAAAAGACAGCCTACCACAATCGGTACATGCTTCATAGCCAGCAAAGGAATGATCTTGGAAGCTTCTTCACCGGTAAGACCCGTTTCCAGTCCACTGCCCAAGAACGCAAGCAGCACAATAAGGAACTCGATGACAACCACACCTATGATCCAACCTACTACAGCCCGCTTCGCCACTCGTCCACTTTTCGCCGACAGGAAGCGCTGGTACATGCTGGCATCACCCATGAGGAGAAACATGGTAGGCAGCAGATAGGCGAACGCTTTAGTCTTTCCCATGGTACCGAAAAGCTGCCACTTTTCTTCGGGAACATTGGCAACGAAAGTCTCAATCCCGCCTGCTTCATGAAGCACAAATGGAACGGCAATGGCAATCCCTAACAGCATTACCATGCCGTTCAGTACATCGGTGTAGGTGACAGATACCATTCCAGCCAGCAGTGTGTAACCAATGGCGAAGACGGCGGTGATAATCATCCCGCTCATGAGTGTGGATAGGCCGAAGATAGAAAACTGACCGTCGGTGATTATTTCAATGATCCTTCCGCCACCCCGAAACTGGTAGCTGACAATCGTCACGTACGAGATAATAATTGTCACGGACGCCGCCAGTCCTACCCAGCGGTCATAGCGGTCCTCCAGTATATCTGGTACGGATAGCTTACCTCCCTGTCGAATCTTCCTAGCAATGAAGTATACAATCGCGATCCCCGCCCATGCTCCGGCGGAACTCCAGAGTGCAGCAAAGCCATTCTCATACGCCAGACGTCCGCCATTGAAAAGGGACCCAGATCCGGTCCACGTGGCAAGGAGAGTCCCGGCAAGTATAGGTGCCGATAGTCGCCTTCCGGCCACCACAAAGTCCTCTTGACTCTGAACTTCCCGGCTGCGCCAGGCTCCAACAGCCACAAGGATTAGCAGATAGGCAAAGATGAAAGGTATGAATACCATTGTCTCGGAATTAGGTGGGAAATTACCCCTCATAATAACAATTCTCGTAGGGAAATTCTATGGCAAAATGAACCTACACCTTGTTTGCGAAGATCAACAGCATTAAACTGCTCACAAAGTAATGCCGAGAAGATTTATCCATTTCGTTACTATCCTGGTCGTCTTTCTTTCCAATTGTAATTCCGGACAGAAGGAACAGACAGAGACTATCTCTACTGATGACAAAATAGCATCATCTGAAAAAGTCAATCCACAAAATCATATCGATGAAAAGCAAAATAATGATCGCCAAAAAAAGGGACACACCATGAACCGACTCGCATTTGAAAAGAGTCCGTACCTTCTGCAACACGCCGACAATCCGGTGGACTGGTATCCGTGGGGTGAAGAGGCGTTCGCTGCCGCCCTTAAGCAAGACAAACCCATCTTTCTCTCCATCGGTTACTCCACCTGCCACTGGTGCCACGTCATGGAACACGAGTCTTTCGAGGACGAAGAGGTAGCCGCCCTCCTGAACGAGTATTTCATCAGCATCAAGGTGGACCGGGAAGAACGGCCGGACATTGACAACATCTACATGACCGTCTGCCAGATGATGACCGGTAGCGGCGGCTGGCCGCTCACCATCATCATGACGCCGGACAAAAAGCCGTTCTTCTCGGGAACTTACTTCCCCAAGGAAAGCCTTCCCGGACGGAACGGCATGCTGGACCTAATACCCAAAATTGCCGAAGCGTGGCAGACGCGGCGGCAGGAGATCGTGGAATCGTCGGAGAAAATCACCGGTCGTCTGCAGACCTCATTTTCTCCACGAGGAACAGAATTCCTTGGTGACAAGACACTTGAAAAAGCGTATTCAGATTTCCTCCAGCGCTTTGATCACAATTACGGTGGTTTTAAAGGCCAACGTAAATTTCCAACTGCTCATAATCTCGTCTTTCTGCTCCGCTACTGGAAGAGAACCGGAGAAGCGCAAGCTCTTGAGATAGTAGAAAAGACTCTGCAGGCTATGCGGCGGGGCGGTATTTATGATCAGGTTGGGCTTGGATTCCACCGTTACTCAACGGACCCTAAGTGGCTCCTCCCCCACTTCGAGAAAATGCTCTACGACCAGGCCATCAATGCCATGGCATATTTAGAGGCGTACCAGGCTACCGGCAAGGAGCAGTACGCCCACACCGCCAGGGAAATTTTCTCTTACGTTCTACGGGATATGACCTCTCCGGAAGGCGGCTTCTACTCCGCCGAGGACGCCGACAGCGAAGGCGAGGAAGGGAAGTTTTACCTCTGGACGATAGAAGAGGTGAAGGATATTCTGGGTGAAGAAGATGGGACATTTTTCGCGGAAGTGTTCAACATGAGAGAAGATGGAAACTTTCGTGATGAATCATCGGGGGACCAGATCAATAGGAACATCCCCTACTTAACAGCTTCAACTTCCCAACTCGCGAAGCGTTATAAACTGACGGAAGAGGAGTTTCTTGCCAGAATTGAATCGCTGCGACAGAAACTGTTTGTAGTTCGGGAAAAGCGCATCCACCCGCTGAAGGACGACAAGATACTCACCGACTGGAACGGCCTGATGATCGCCGCCTTCGCAAAGGGGGCACAGGTTCTGGGTGATGAACAGTACGCTGCAGCTGCCCGTAACGCTGCCGATTTTGTACTGTCTACTTTACGTCAATCGGACGGGCAACTGCTGAAGCGATACCGCGAAGGGGTCGCCGCCCTCCCGGCGCATTTGGAGGACTACGCTTTTACGATTTGGGGACTGTTGGAACTTTACCAGACGACATTTGAGCTCGACTATCTGCAGCATGCCGTTGACCTGAACCAGACTATGCTGGACCTCTTCTGGGATGAGAAGAGCGGCGGATTCTTCTTCACGGCTGACGATGGCGAGGAGCTTATCGTACGCACCAAAGAAATTTTCGATGGCGCCATCCCCTCCGGTAATTCCGTGGCAGCCCTGGACCTACTCCTCATCGGTCGTATCACCGGTAATATCGAACTGGAGAAGAAAGCCGCAACTGTGGGCAAGGTCTTCTCAGCCCAGGTAAATCGGTCCCCCATGGGTTATACACAGCTCCTCCTTGCTACTGAATTCGCCATGGGACCGGCATACGAAATTGTCATCGTGGGTGATCCCGGGAGTGCAGATACTCAGGATATGACGGAACTGGTGCAGCGACTCTATGTCCCCAACCGGGTACTGCTGTTGAAATCCACTGGCGAGGATGGCGAAAAACTTTCCAAACTAGCACCGTTCACAAAAACTCAGTATACCATTGACGGCAAAGCCACAGCATTCGTATGCCAGAACTACGCCTGCCAGGCGCCGACTACTGATCTGAAAGCAGTGGCGAAGGTGTTTAAATAGTACAATCTGTTAGAGAATCAGATTGAAATTGCGCATCAAAATCCAATGACAAAAGAGGCTTTTCTAGATGGTAGTGGTTTGGAACAGTATCAAGTCATTATTTCTTCGAGAGCTGATACTAAACTTTGATTTATGTAAATAGAACATATGGATGAATTTCTAGAAGCAGCCATTGAGGAAGCGAAAAAGGGACTTTCAGAGGGAGGTGTTCCCATCGGGTCTGTATTAGTAATTGATGGACGAATCGTTGGCCGGGGGCACAATCAGCGTGTACAAAAGGGTAGTACGGTACTCCATGCTGAAATGGATTGCCTGGAGAATGCTGGTCGTCTTAAAGCATCCGAATATAGCCGGGCGACTCTGTATTCTACACTGTCTCCTTGTGATATGTGCAGCGGCACTGTGCTCTTATACGGGATTCCGAAAGTCGTTATCGGAGAGAACCGTACATTTAGGGGACCGGAAAAATATGTTCAATCACGAGGAGTAAAGATTGTGGTCGACGATAACCAAGAGTGTCGACTGCTCATGGAGAAGTTCATCAAGGAACATCCAGCGCTTTGGGTTGAGGATATTGGTGAATAGCGATTGCCGATTAACTGTTTACAAAGACCTAAATTGTACGTAATATTCCTTTAAGCGCTTATTGACATTCCCCCGGTTGGTGCCGGCATTTTTTGGAACCTACAACTAATACAAAATGGGAACTGTACTTCGGGTGCTGAAAACAGGCCTTTCCTCCCGATTCATCGGGAGGGTCAAGGAAGTTTGATCCATCCGGGAGGTACCCACCGTGATAAAAATCGCGTTCCAATAAAGCCCATCAGCCGGGGGATTTTTTAATTTTCTATCTCGTCAGCTTGAAAAAATCATCCTGAGCTGCTCCTCAAATACTTCTCGCCCGGCAGCATCAAACAGTACAAAGTTCACCTGCTGCAGTACCTTCGCAGAGGAAAGGTATTCCACAGTCTCTTCCAACATAATTTTAGCGCAGTGGTGAATTTCGAAGCCACCCACACCGGTCCCGATTGCCGGGAACGCCAGTGAGTGGATGCCGTTCTCTTCCGCCAGTTCCAGACAATTGACGGTCACCTTGTGCAAGATCTCATCACTGGTCTGGAGGTCCTGCCCCATCCCGGCGGCATGAATGACATATTTAACGGGAAGATTACCGCCAGAAGTGATTACTGCATCCCCCACCTCGATAGGGCCCTGAGAGACAGCTTCCTCCTCAATAATCTTTCCCCCTTTTTGTTTGATGGCTCCAGCCACACCAGCTCCCATCCAGAGGTAGTTGTTGGCTGCGTTGACGATGGCGTCAGTTGTCAGACTGGTGATATCGCCTTGAAGAATGGCTAGCTTGGCCCGGCCGATGATCAGTTCCATCTTTACTCTTTCCGACCGCTTCTGCTGGCCAGTGCTTTCAGTCGCTCCACAGTTACTCTCTCTCCCCTGATGGTAAGATGGACTCCATCATCTTCGTAACTGGTATCCAGGACTTCAACTTCCTGGAAGACCGTAGCAATCTCCTTCCCAAGACCGGGGTCGAAAACAACTTGTGCAGTTCGATACGACTTCTCCATCTCTTCCACCATAGCTTCCTGCAAAGCATCAAGCCGGAGGTGATTAAGGGCGGAGATGAAGACTGCCTCAGGAAATCGAGCTTTAAGTCCTTGGAGAATTTCCGGGTCCTCGATGAGATCAATTTTGTTAATTACCAACATCGCCTCCTTATCCCGAGCACCGATTTCATTCAAAACTTCACGAACGGTTTGTAACTGCTCATCCAGCAGGTATGAACTTCCATCCAGCATAAGCAAGAGTAGGTCAGCTTCCAGCACTTCCATTAAAGTCGAACGAAATGACGCTACCAGAGTGTGAGGTAGTTTGCGGATGAAACCCACCGAGTCACTCAGCAACAGACGGTGATGGTCATTAACTTCCAGAGTCCGGATGGTGGTATCCAGTGTGGCGAAGAGCTGATCCTGAACGAATACATCCGCTCCAGTGAGTGCATTCAAGAGGGTTGACTTGCCGGCATTCGTGTAACCGACCAGAGCTACTCTAAACATTTCTTTACGGCGTTTACTCTGCGTCTCCCGTTCTTTATCAATTTTCTTCAGATCTTTCCGCAGTTTGGCAATTCGATCCCTAATAATTCGTCGATCAACTTCTATCTGAGTTTCACCAGCCCCAGCACGGGTTCCGATACCGCCCATTTGTCGTTCCAAGTGCGTCCAGAGACGGGTAAGACGTGGAAGCAGGTACTGCAGATGCGCCAGTTCCACTTGAGTTTTCGATTCCCGAGTCTGTGCATGTCGCTGAAAAATATCGAGAATCAGTCCAGTCCGGTCTATCACCTTAATTGAGTCAGAGATCTTAAGAAAATTACGGATTTGAGAGGGTGATAGTTCGTCATCGAAGATAATGAGCTGGACATCCAGCTCCTGTGCCTGCTGAATAATCTGCTGAGCTTTACCCTTACCGATAAAGTAAGTAGGATTTATCCGATCCCGCCGCTGAATGTACCTGCCCACAACTTCCGCGCCAGCGGTCTGAGCAAGGAGTGTCAGCTCATCCAGATGTTCTTCCATGAGCGCTTTGGTCATCCCCGGTAAAATAACTCCAACCAGAACTGCCTTTTCGTGGGCGACAGATACTCTCTCAATCACCTGGCTTTTCCTCTCTCACTCGACCGATCCATGTCTCCGCCAGCAGCGAAGCTGCTGCCGCCAGAATAAAAAGAAACCACAATTCCGTCCCACGCCGAGCTTCGATTACTGCCGCAGCCACATCTTCTTCGGGAGATACTACTCGACCCCCAGGAAAAAGACTATTAAGTTCTTTTAATTGAAATCGGAGAGCTGGGTTTTCAGTATGCGGAATATTGGCCACAAAGGAGATGATCTGTTTTCCATTGGATAATAGTTGATATATACCCGGTTCATTCAAATCATTAACAATGACGGCTTCTCGTCGATAGCTCGGTATGAGAAATGACCGTTCACCGGACGGTTTTAACATCTCAATTTCGGTTGATAGGTACTCTTCTTCCAGAGAAAGCTGAACATGTTCACCTACCGTGAACATATAAGAAGCATCATCTGCAGCTACCAAAGCAACTAGCAGACGATGAAGTAGGGGTAAAAAGAGTCCTGATGTGGGCAGTGATGACCACTTCAGATTAAGAGGGATGGAAAAAACGAAAGCATTATACTCCTCTGAGTGAAGAAGCAGAGGAGAATTGTTGGACATCGTAAGTATAACTGTACTTTTCTTCTCGGGAACAATCCTAAGCGAGCCATAAACTTCTGGCATGGTACGGTCTAAATCTCGGATGGAGAGTCCCCCAATTATTGGATGAAGATCACTTGCTGCATCAATTGAAAAATAACTACCCTCTGCTACAGAATCAACAGTTGCAATTTCTTCGAGACCCAACTGATTAAGTAATTGATTTCCTTCAATTTTACTTTTTTCACCCAAAAAGGCAAGGATTCCTCCGCCTAATTCCTGAAACTCAGCAATCTGTTCGGCAACGAACATATTAATCGGCTCAGGATCCACTAAAATTAGAATATCTGCATCTGACAATTGAAGCATGGAGATTTGAGTAATATTCTGCCGGCTATGCTGTACAAAAACAGAATCACTGTTCATAGCGTCTAACGCCATCTCCATGAGTGAAATTTGGTCAACCGAACTTCCCGTTATAATGCAATTAACTTTTTCAGGTACTGAAAATCTAAAATATCGCTGATTATCATAACTGTAATGATCTGTTGGGATTACTATAGTTCCTTCTACAGTCTCACTACGAGATGGATAGGCTTGAAAAATAAACTCTTTCAACTTTCCGGCTGGAATGTCTGAGACAGCATGTCCTACGGGAGTATCATCAAAATAAAGCTGAACAGGTAGATCTTTCAGATCTTCATCACCTTGATTTTCAATGGAACATTGAATTTCCACAAGCTGCCCGGCTACTTTTAATTCAGTCAGGATTTTACTATCCTTGATGCTTTGGTTTTCGCCGGATTCATCAGATGGAAAAAGAAAAACATGCCATCCTGTCGATATACTTCTTTCTACATCACGGAATTGCCAATCAACCGGCGCTGTGGATGGAAAGTCACTGAATAGATAGAACTCATGATTGGCGACAACCTCACCCCCTTCTGCTTCCCAAGCTGATCTGATAAGGATAGAATCAATAGCGTTCCATAATTCATCGTCACCGGCAGATTCGTGGATGGACTCTAGATAACCGGCTACAACATCAACAGAATTGAACTCACCAGAGAATATTCTCTTCAATGGATTGGTTTGCCAAAGTTGCAGATGCATTTCGCCTTCTACTGTTTTCAAAATCTCTTTCACTTTCTCTTTAGCCATAGTCAATAAAAGTTTATCATCTTCATTAGATGCGCTCATAGAGGCTGAATTATCCACCAGAAAAATCATTTGAGTGGACTGACTGCTTCCTACAGGAAAATAACCGAGTTTAACAGGACGTGCGAACGACAGGATAATTAAAACGATAGCCAATGTCCTCAAGATAAGAAGAATCAATTGTCGAATTTTCAGCCGTCGAATAGTTTCGTGCTCAAGCTCTTTGATGAATCGAATAGAACTAAAATCAACCGTTTGAGTGCGACGAATACTGAAAAGATGAATAAGGAGGGGAATAGTGGCGGCAATCAATCCCCAAAGAACTGACGGTACCAGAAAACTCAAGTAAAGAGTCTCATTAGAGAAAGAGTTATTCCAGCTGACATAGGTATAAGAAGATTATCATTAACTGGTGAAGGGACCAGTTCCACCACAGTTGTAAATATTGCCGCAGTAATAGCCTCAATTCGAGGAATTCCCGGGACTAATAAAGCAATGGTTATTGATACTGTAAGAAAGGTAACCGTACCTTGGACAGACTTCCCTAGAAGTGATATACTTCCCCACTTTCTCCCTACCAGTGCTGCGGTAGAATCAGACAGGGAAAATATAAGCATGGCGAAGATAGCTACCTCTTTCTCAAATATAAGGATAGCAATAAATGCTCCTAAAAAAGAGTAAGTTGCACCAGTAAATTTCTCAGATTCCTCCACTCGAACAATTTTGCTAAAAATCACTTCATAAATATGAGTAAAAAATGGTAAATACATTCTAAGGATTTCCAATACTATCATGATCAGAACAAATCCACCCAATAGAAAAAGCATTTCTACCCGAGTGAAAAAGTAGAGATAACTTAGAGGAAAAATTGTTGACCCATAATGAATCAACTTGCGAATAATTTCATGCTTGTATTCCAAAAGGTTCGTCCTAACCTAATCAGTTAACCGGTTCCTCAGGTCTGTTCCTCAGGTCTGTTATATCTATAAAACTTAATGTCAAATCAATTGGCAGAGGTTTTCTAAGTACAGTTCCGGGTTCAATACTCTGCTTTAGAACAGTATCGGGTATTTTATCCTCATCCTGCTCACGACTGATATTACCCACTCTAAGTCCTTCCTTCGCCAATTCCTCTTTAGCTTCAGCCAGTGTAATTCCTACCATATTGGGTACTTCAAAGAAATCTGGCGGTCGGCCTAAACTCACTCCAAGTTTTACGCCACTGCCTTTTCGCAGTAGATTACCTGAACTGGGGTTTTGCCAACGAACTACATCTAATGGTACTCGAGTATCATAATCTTTCAGTAGAGTATCCATATGTAGCCCGATCTCATCTATCTTCAATTGAGCGTGACGTAGAGATTGACCTACCAGCTTAGGAACTTTGACCATCTTTTCCTCCTTAGCCACAGTCAATCGTACTTTACGTCCTGGCTTAACTTTTCGCCCTGCTCTTGGATATTGATCCAATACAGTTTCTGCAGGATACTTCCCGGTATATTTCACAAATTCCTCTACAGCTATAAGATCATATTTCTCCAACTCTATTTTTGCTTCGTTAAATGTCATCATAGGTCCAGATTGAGTGCTCTGCCCACTGAGGTCTGGCAGCGTAATTTCCCGTCCACTAGCAACGTAAATAGGCATAACAATTTTATCAAATAGTATAAATGCTACTCCAACTGTAATCACAGAAGCTATGGTAATTCTGAATATAGTTCTAATCAACATTTTTGTAAAATAACTCCAAAGACTCCATCCATACCATCACGGGGTGGAAAAGTCAAAATCGCTCCACGTTCATCTAAGAAAGGAAGCAACTCAGTTTTTTCGGGCCGTACAACCTTAAAATCATTCCGTATTTCCAGCAGCATGTCAATCACATCCCAATTTTCTTCAGGTTCCATTGAACAGGTTGAATAGATAATTCGGCCATTAGGTGCCACAAAGTTCGACATATGCCGAAGGATTTCCAACTGTAACGACTGCATTTCCATCAGATTCTCAATTGTCCTCCGCCAGCGGAGATCAGCTCGTTTAGACAAAACTCCGGTACCTGTACATGGTGCATCGATGAGAATAACATCACTAACGGGATAGTCGTCTTTAGTTGCATCCTTGACCTTCACTGTTACATTCGTTATTCTTAGTCGTTCCAAAGTTTCTAGTACTTTTATCACTCTTTTTTCATCGCAATCTGAGGCTAAGATAGAAACACTATCTCCAAGATTTACGGCAAGAACAGCAGTTTTCCCACCGGGAGCACAACAGACATCAAGCAGTTGAATTCCGAGGTTATTTCCTACCAACATCCCAATTAAAGCTGCTGATGTATCTTGAACAGTAAACCAACCTTTCCGATAACCTTCACTCTGAAAAAGTGAAGAAAGAGAATTTATGTGATATAGATTTCTTATGACTTGACTCTTACTCCAGTCAATGCCCAAACTTGTCACTGTCTCTTCCCACTGAACTGTTTCAACCCGTACCCAATTCATCCAGACTGTAAAAGATGGTATCTGATTATTCCATTTGCAAAGCTTGAGAGTTTCTTCGAATCCATACCGCTTCAACCAACGTTTAACCATCCACTGAGGATGGGAAGTGGCTTCTGCTAACGTTGCCGGATTTTTAGTTTGCACGACAACACCCGGTTCTGGATAGTCTACCTTTAACAATTTTCGAAGAACAGCATTTGTAAGTCCTGAAGCCTTTTCACTTGCTAGCTGACGCGTAAGTTTTACTGCTTCATTTACTACTGCATAGTCAGGGATCTGGTTCCGGAATATCAGTTCATAAGCACCCAACCGTAAAATATTTTTCAGTATATGTTCAACCTTCGAATATTTTCCTTGGTAAATGGAATCGATGACTCCATCAAGATAAGCTCGCCACCTGGTTATTTCCTGTACTAGGTAAGTGAGTTCCTCGGGATGTGATATTTTCTTATTTTCGCCGAAATACAGAGAAGACACCGTGGACAATCTCTCTCCAGTTCTATCGAAATCCGTCAGTATTTTGACGGTATGGAATCTAACATTATCCTGTTGAGTCAAAACAATCACCAGAGGTTAACTTGGCACCAGCAAGATATTCCCGAGCAGACATTCTTTTTTTACCTTCTACCTGAACTTCGAGTACCTGTAGTGAACCGGATCCGCAGGACACCAAGAAAGAGTTTTTATCTGCTGAAATTATCGTCCCGGGAGACGTTCCGGTAGACATTCCAGCCCGACTCCTGCAAATCTTTAACCTTTTACCACTCATAAACGAATGCGCACCGGGTAAGGGTGTTAGAGCTCTAATCAGATTGTGTATTTCTTTTTCAGACCTGCTCCAGTCTATAACTCTCACCTCGGGTTTAAATTTTGGGGCTTTTGTAGCGAGTGAATTATCCTGCTTACAGGGTTTTAGTTCATCACTTTCTAATCGATCCACGGTTTCCTTCAATAATTGAGCTCCCACATGAGACATTCGCTGAGATAAAACACCACAGTTATCGCCCGGATAGATCACCACTTCCTTTCTCAATAGAATATCACCTGTATCAACAGATGGCTTAAGCATGAATGTTGTCAGCCCTGTTAACGAATCCCCATTGAGTAATGCCCACTGGATAGGTGCAGCACCCCGGTATTTCGGCAAAATCGAACCGTGGAGATTAATGCAGCCGACTTTGGGTATCTTTAGTAGGATTTCAGGTAAAATTCTAAATGCTACTACTACAAAAAGATCTGGTAAAAGATCTGATAATAAAGCCGAAAAATTATCCTCCCTGAGATTTTCTGAGGACAGAACCGGAATACCTAAATCCTCTGCACATTTTGCAACCGGTGTAGAAAGTGGTTTCCGACCTCTACCCTGAGGTTTATCGGGATTTGTCACAACCGCTGCAATCTCATGAATTGAAGAAGAGAGTTGATAAAGTGAGGGAACCGCAAATTCCGGATTCCCCATAAAAACTAAGCGCATGGCGCGTCGGTTTACAGTATTATTCCTCTGGAAAACTGATTTTGTGCTACTGCTTTTTGATTGTTAGAAAGATCCTGGAGTTGGTTTTTATACTGTTTAATCTGAAGTGGTGATAGATAGTCAATCATCATTACACCATTTAGATGATCAATTTCGTGCTGAAGAACACGAGCCATAAAGCCATCATAACCGTTTTCGAATTGTTTACCAGTTTCGTCCTGATATTTTAGAACTATCTCTTCAGGACGTATTACATCAATCCTTATTTCCGGTAGACTCAAACATCCTTCTTCCATTACGTCTTCACCTTGTGAATCTGTGATATAGGCATTGGCAATAACCATGGGTTCAGTAAATTCCTCTGTGTGAGATATATCTATCACCATGAGGTTTAAATCTATACCGATTTGATTTGCAGCAAGACCAATCCCCTCTTCTTCGTACATGGTATCAAACATATCCTGGTAGAGATCTTCGAGATGAGAAAAATCAGTAACCTGCTTAGTTTTTTTTCTCAGGATGGGGTCGCCATATGTTATAATAGATCGTACCATCAGCTCTCATTTTTCTCGTTCTTAACCATTCCCGATACTGAAGATCTGGTTACTTCCAGAGTTGTCCCTTTTCCAACATTTAATAGGATGACTGTTTCTTTTTCCTTAAATCCAGCAATGGTTCCTCGTATTCCACCAACGGTAGTAACTCTATCTCCTTTTTTCAATGTTTCCAGCATTAACTTCTTCTGTTTCTGCTGCTTCATTTGTGGACGCATCATGAAAATATAGATGAACCCGCCTATAGCTGAGCCTGCTCCACCACTTCCTTGTGCTAATAGAATATCCAATGTTACTCCTCCAATTAATTGAGCGAAAAATTACTTCCACCTCCAAGTAAAAACAAGGTAAAGGACTGGAATGATCAACTGTTAATATAGAGTTTCATTCAGAGGCATCCTCTACAATATTATCCCGTAACTTTTCGATAGGTGATTTAATAGTATCTGATTTGTGAGCTCCAATACATTTCTTGGTCCTGGGACAAAATCTAGACCATGTACATATTATCTCAGGAGGCAGTCTGACAGCATCGTTGGCAAATCCCATGTTTAATAGACCCAGTGCAGGCTTAAATTCTCTCTGAATCTCATCTGTAAGTGGCTTTTCAGGATGACTTGCCACATGTTCTTCTATTCATGCTAGCTGTTGTTCTGTCCGCTCATAAGAAAAAATAAATTATTGTGTAAAATTTACATTGTCAAGTTCCTTTAAAAACTCTTTTATCATCTAACGTTTTAATAATCTATCCATTAAAACTGAACCCGACTCAACTAGGCAAAATGCCAAGATGAAGTCGGGTCCAAAGACACATCTCCCCATTAAAAGTGAGGTGATGTATTATTATTATGCTGTGCTTGTCTACTAACGTTTGTAAACAAGCAGGAAGAGGAGTAACGCAATAAGCCCCACAATACCTTCTGAAGCAAAACTGCTTACAATCTCCCCCACATTGTTCACGACACCTGTAGTACCAGGAAAAAGAATGTCGATCACAATGAATAGTAGGATTAAAGCGATGCCGAATTCAAAAATATCCTTCAACCATCCGCTTGTTGTCCTTAGAGTATCTCTGAGTGTAGCCATTCGATTAGATCTCCTGATTCGATTGGTAGGTGAGTATCCTCCAACCTCTGTTCAAGATATTTTACCCGAACAGAGTTGAAAATTACAGGAAATAATCCGCCCCCTCAATTTAGAGGGGACGAACTTTCCTTATGAGTCTCGCCTACTACCGGTAAATGGATAAGAATACGATGAAGGTAATGAGGCCAACGAGACCTTCACTCGTGAATTCTGACACGAGATCCGCAACGTTACCAACTATACCTGTCGTACCTGGGAATAGGATATCTACAATCAGGAATACCAATGCTAGTGCTAGACCTAGATTAACGATATCACCGGCCCAGCTTGTTATGGTGGAGAATGTATCCTTTAATGTAGCCATTATGAACCCTCCTACTTGGTTAGTTACTTACTATTGCCTTTACCTGTAGCTCTATGATAGCACCTCAAAGGAATCAGAAAACCCTGCTGCTTCCATTTGAGTCACAGGACTAGACACGAAGATAAATCTTGTGTGTATTATATGAGTTATTTGTGATCGCTCCGAGATCATAACTTCATTAATTAAGGCAATGCTAAGCACTTCTTGAATAAATATCAAGAAAAAATTGAAAAGGACTTATAAAACTTTTTCTTAAATTATCGCGTTTTCTCGAGGGTAAATAGGCTATTATAAAGGGTAAATAAAAAGTTTGTTCAAAAGCTGTATTTCCGGAGTCTTAAGGAATTTATTACCACAGATAGCGAACTAACAGCCATTGCGGCAGAAGCAAACATTGGATCAAGTAGAACGCCGAAAAAGGGGAAAAGAACCCCAGCTGCTACTGGAATTCCGATGGAATTATAAATAAACGCGAAGAAGAGATTCTGGTGGATTGTTCTTACCGTTCGATTACTCAATTTTATGGCTGATCTGACTCCATCCAAGTTGCCGCTGATTAAGGTAACATCAGATGCCTCCATAGCAATATCAGTACCTGTTCCGAGGGCAATCCCCACGTCTGCTTGAACCAATGACGGTGCATCGTTGATCCCGTCCCCTACCATTGCTACAATCCTCCCATCCTCTTGAAGGTTCTGTACTTCAATAGTTTTTCCCTCTGGTAATACGCCCGAAATGACTCGATCAATACCAACTTGCTTACCGATAAATTTGGCTGTCTCTTCAGAATCACCCGTTAACAAAACCGTATTTATGCCTTGATGATGTAATCGCGAGATAACACCTTCTGCATTTTCTTTAACAGAATCAGACAGCGCAAGAACACTTATCAGAGTCTTATCAAGGGCTATTAACACAGGTGTTTGTCCTCGCTTGGTAATCTGTTCAATCTCTTTTATTGCATAATCAAATGATATTCCATTTTGTTCCATTAAACGGGGGCTGCCAACCAATACTTCTCTTCCAGCTACCTTACCTTTTACCCCATGACCGGGTAGTGCATTAAACTCAGATACCTTCGACAAAGTCAGTTCGAGTTGATTAACTCGATCTAATATTGCATTCGCCAATGGATGTTCAGAAAGTTTTTCGACACTACCCGTAAACTGTAGTATTTCCTCTTCACTAAAATCATGGAATGGAATCATTCCCACCACTGAAGGTTTTCCCACTGTGAGAGTACCGGTTTTATCAAATACCACAATATTCACTTTGTGGATTGTCTCCAGAACTTCACCACTTCGGATGAGGATTCCCATTTCTGCACCTCGACCAGTTCCAACCATAATAGCGGTAGGTGTTGCTAACCCCAGGGCGCAAGGACAAGCTATAATGAGGACAGAGATTGCATTTAGCAGAGCAAATGGAAGAGTTTCTGATGTTAGCCAAATTATAAAAGTAACAAGCGAGATCATTATTACAGCTGGAACAAAATAACTGGCAATCTTGTCAGCCATTCGCTGTATGGGAGCTTTAGATCCCTGAGCCTCCCGGACTAGACGAATAATTTGCGATAAGACAGTCTCTGTTCCAACCTTTTGGGCTTCAAACCGAAAGCTTCCCATTCTGTTAACCGTAGCGCCAATGACCTCATCACCCACACCTTTGTCAACAGGCATACTCTCACCTGTGACCATTGATTCATCCACAGCCGAGTGTCCTTCTACGATCACACCATCCACGGGAATCCTTTCTCCTGGTCGAACCAGAACAATATCCCCAACTTGCACTTTACGGGTAGGTATGATGATCTCCTCTCCGTTTCGGAAGACTGTAGCATTCCTAGGCTGAAGCCCTATCAATTTCCTGATAGCGCTGGACGTTCGCTTTTTAGCCCTTGATTCTAGCATTCTTCCTAAGAGGATCAGTGTAATAATCACTGCGGCTGTGTCAAAATAAACTTCAGGAGTTTGTCCTGCAGTCGTAAAGAATTCTGGAACGAGTGTAGCCAAAGCGCTATAAATGTAGGCACTCAATGTACCTATGGCTATCAAACTGTCCATATCCGCTCGTCCGTGGCGGGCTCTGACGATAGCATTTCTGAAAAACTGTCTTCCTGACCAGAAGAGGATAGGTGCAGTCAGAACTAACATCGCCATCCGCATTATCTGTTGTGGTATCTGGGAAGAGAACGCAAATTGGGATTGGAAGGAGCCAAGGAGAATAAGAACAGTTAATCCTGCTGCGACGAAAAGTCGGCGTTGAAGAGATCGGAATTCCTCTTCTTGTTCTGTTTCGAATTCTGATTTATCATTCAAGTCGGATCTAAGCTCAACCGCTTCGTAGCCCGCCGACGAAACAGAATTAAAAATCCCCTGCATATCAATAATATCTGTAGCAAGTTCCACTTGAGCTGTCTCTGTCGCCAGATTCACACTGGTTGATAAAACACCTTCTACCTCACGAATCGCATTTTCTACTGTAGCAACACAACTGGCACAATGCATCCCTTTAATACCAACTGTTACAGTGGAAATATCAGCTAAATCTGAAACTTCAGATTCCTTTTTCTCTTTATTCAACTCTAGACTATAATTATCCATTATTCTTCATTATTATATAAACTAAGAATTGTTTGAATATAAAAGTGGGCTCTTTCTGTTTAGTACCTGAGCCAGATTATAACGATCCCTTGATAACATTTTCTGCACAGAACCGATCAGCAGAACCAGTTATCCGGACTTCTATCACTTGATCAATACCATCTTTCTGGTCTGATAACTGTAACCGCTGGTAAGTCTGTAGAAATAAACTCCCGGACTGACCAGACTTCCTCCGGTGTCGGTTCCGTTCCAGATTACTTCGTAGACACCGGAATCAAATCTAATGCCATCCAATAATCTTGCTACTTCTCTCCCCAGAATATCGTGTACCGTTACAGTAATCATCTCCCTACCGGAAAGTTCAAAACGGATCACTGTTTCCGGGTTGAATGGGTTGGGGAAATTCTGATGGAGGACCGGAGTAATAGGAATCGGTGGTTGAGTTTCCTCCACCACGACTTGACTATAGTTTGTGGCAAAGTAAATGTCGTCGTCACCATTGCGTTTGTCTGTCCAAACCGCATAGACAAACCCATCATTCCCATTTACCATTCTTACTTCTCTCTGTGACTCACCCGAACCGTCGTCATTCAAAATCTGAATGGAGCTCAATTCTGATTCACCAGCCATCATACTGCCATAGTAGATGTCTGAGCCGTCTCGATGATCCTCCCACGCAATGTGAACCATGCCGTCTGAGGTCATGGCGAGGGAGGGATAGTCCTGGATCACGTCAGATTCCACCGACGGATCTACGGATATAGAGTCACCGAATATCTCACCGCCATCAGTAGAAATTTTCAGGAAAGTACGCGGCACTTCATTTATTCCAACCATGTAACCTACAGCCACTGTGGATTCCATGTTGTCCAAGCTGGGACCGGATGAGGGACAATACGATATCACAAAATCCTCGTAGGAAATTTGAAAGAGATCACCCCAATAGTCTGAGCCTGCTTGTGAGCGCGTGCCAAAGATGTCGCGGATGTTATCGTTGTCATCTCGAAAGGCAGCGATCTTGTTGCCATCAGGGAGGATGACGATATCAGCAGGACAACATTCGCACGGTTTGCTACCGGAATAGTTGCTGACAGTCGTCTGGAAAGAAAAGGAGTTTCCTCCATTGGTAGATTTTCGGTATTCCACACTCTCAAATTCCAATGTTGAAGTACTATACACATAATAAACCAAGTGAATTGTACCACCTGGGTCAATCTCGACTTCAGGATAAAGATTGAACTTAAATCCGTTTCCCACTGAGAAGCCTGAACTCCAAGTTGCTCCCCCATCTGTGGACTTTGACGAGTAGATGTCAGTGTGGTAGTAGCCTGCACGCTGGTCAGCCCAGAAAACGTAAAGCATTCCGTCGTACTCTGCAATCTTTGGTTGATTGGATGTCAATGTAACTACCTGACCTATCTCGTCATTTACCTGCACTCCTTCAGTGAACGTTTCACCGTGATCTGTTGACTTAGCGAAGTATAGATTGGTGCCATACCGTGTGTCTGCCCAAATCACATATATTGTTCCATCATCACCAACAGTAATATCCGGCAGCTTTTGTGTAGATTCAGCGATTATCACCGGTACATTTGGATTAAACTCAACCGCCCATATCGTCAGCGGAATAAGTAAGCTCATCAGTACTTTCTTCATCTCACCACTCCTTCCTGATTGATCCCCGATCATTACTTCACTACTTGATTTAACACGTCTATATCAAACCAGTTCACAGACTGGCCAGCGCCTATTCCCAAGATGTAATTCACCACTTTTATGATATCAAATATATCAATATCACCATCGTCATCGTAATCAGCAGCGCATAGCTCCCCCTCTGTGGGATCGGGTTCAATTCCAAGGATGATATTTACGATCTTTATCAAGTCAAATACATCAATTATGCCATCGGCATTGAGATCACCATTTTCACATGGCACCGCACCACCTACATCGAAGAATTCCAGCATGGCAGCCACCAAAGCAGTCAGTTCTTCACTGCCGCTCAATCCGCCTAACTGGAAAGAAGTGCCGATGGTACTATAGTTGTCAGTAGCGTTTGCCACTCCACAAAAGTAAGCGGGGTTGGTATTCTCCAGAACTGCAAAAGCAGTCTCAGTAGCTGGTGACAAATGATCTATCCAGGCGTTCTCTCCGCTATAAGAAAAGTCCATCCCCTCCGTGAACGTCCCGGCGATTCCAGCCACGGCTGAAAGGTCGCCTGTACCATCAGCCAAACCGTCTATACCAAAATATGGATGTAGTGATGTTTGGGTATCGTAGGCCCATGTATCACCCCCTTCCATGTAGAGGCTGCTGCCGCTCTCCAGGTAACTGATGAGAGCGTTCACCTGCGCACCATCACTTAGGACATGATTGTTCGAATAAATTCCAAGGAGCACAAAAATGGCATCGAAACCGGCAGCTGTAAGGTCGTCACCAAACATGAACAGGTCATCGGTAATATAAGCAGAACGCCCAGATGCTGCGCTAATAGCCCCCAGAATCACTTCAGAGTTTGAGCTGGAATTCCCCATGTCCCAGATGAGAATCGAAGGTGCTCCGCCGGCAAATCCCGTCACGTTAACTGCATAGCTGGTACTGTCATTTGCCACCAACTGAGTCACGAAACTATAATAGTAAGATTGTCCTTCGCTGAGACCTTGATCAAGATAGCTCTCAACTCCTTCCCATACTTCGGAGATGGGTTCGCCATCCCGGGAAATGTTGATCTGGAACGTGCCGATCTCACCGCCGCCGAACAGTTCCGTAGGATCATCCCATGTCAGCTGGATGCTGGTAGGCATATTCTCATCACTGTAGGCGGCAAGATTAGAGGGTGGATTGGGATCCATGTCATCGCTCATAGGCGGATAGTCATTTGGATCAATGAAACCTCTTTCGCCGAAATGTTCCACCAGCATATTGTAATGTTCGGCGCCAAACATGTCAATATCCGCCTGAATGATGGCTGCAGCCGCATCTGCCATGGTGGCGCTGGATCCGATCATGAAATGGTTCTGGAGGACCAGAGCATCCATGTTTTCCCGAGAAATTCCCGGATCTAAGTGGCAGTCCCACAGTCCAGCAGACCAGAGCTGACCTGAATCGTGAACTCCACCATTTGCATTTTCCGGATAATGATAGTTGGCATCAAGAATCCTACCCGACCAGAAAGGATTATGCCCATCCCAGTTGAACACCCAGTTGGAGTGGTGATCAGAAATGGTAAGACTATGTGAGCCGGCCCAATAGTCGCCAAAACCCTCTCCCATGGCTCCTTCGTGACCGCCGCCCCAGTTGGGCACTTGGTCGTGCTGAATGGCGTGACCGTACTCATGGAGAATCACATCAGCGTCTTCCGCATCATCCACACCGCCCTCTCCCCAGGCAATAGCGTCTGAACCGGGAAAATAGTAGGAATTATCCGCACCGTTGGCACCGTGAGGATCAGACGTCTGTGGCTCATTGTTCACATTATCAAAACCGATTAACTGGATGTATCTCTGGGTCATGTCAATGAAATAATATACCAGCACGTCCTCGAAACCACTTTCTGTGCGGGTGTAAACAAAACCGTCGGGCGTATCGCTGGTGACTACTGGAACAGTGGGAGAATCCCAATCAACCACAGACACATGTGGCCCCAAAAGCTGATAGACGCCTCCGGAGTAAGTTATATCCAACAGATCAGCCGTAAACCGCTCCCCGTTGAGCTGATCCGTGTCGCCATCATTGTTATCACTGAAGCCTGCATCACCATATTCGGCGTAGGCAGAACTGAGTGGATCAGGATCCCAGATCATTCCGGAACCGTTATCAAAGATAATGCGGTTCTCTAACGCCCGGACTTCCCCGGTCACCGCATCTACAAACAGCCGCCAATCTCCAAGGGGATCCGGTGTCTCAAACTCGATAACCCATGTGAGATAAGCGGTTTTGTCCTGCACCAGATAATTAAGTATCGGCTCTGCTTCCCAGCGAATTGCCGCCGGATTGATCTGCTCCACCGCAATCTGACGGGCCGTCTCCGGACTGAGCAGTGCCGATCGTGTCGTAACATGATCAATTTCCCGCGTGTTATTCCTGAGGAAGCTCACCCGGTTCTCGCGATTTACAGTAATCGTGATATCACCACGGAAGACCGGAATTCCATCAATCGCCTGCTGAAATGTCTCGAATGTGGTACCCCGGCTTTTTTTCTCATACCAGAAACTGGGTTCGCTCAAACGGCTCTCAAAACCCATCTGCTTGCTGTGCGCCGCCAGAAAGCTCTCAGCAACTGCGCGGGCGTCTCCGGGGATTTTGAAATTTGGAATTCTAGACCAGGTACGAACGATACCACTTTCCGCTTCTGATGTCTTGCCATTCTGAGAGACAGTTATGGGAATCTCTTCCAACCCAAAGTTAGCTATGGAACTGGTTCCGTCCTT
>JYMV01046257.1_pt1 | contig 32119 bp, 24 predicted proteins | sample 338911 | NCBI WGS metagenome assembly JYMV01 (sample SAMN03354496, study PRJNA234377) | hydrothermal vent metagenome | biome: Deep sea; feature: Hydrothermal plumes at the Eastern Lau Spreading Center, Western Pacific Ocean; material: Seawater | place: Tonga | collected 2009 | depth 2000 m m
TGCCTCCAATAGCGCATCAGGTGTCCCACAGTCAAACCATTGATAATCGTCAATGTTGCGTAAAACCGCCTTAGAATCAGCAACATAACGGCGATTCAAATCACTAATAGTGAAAGATGTCCCACGTTTTTCAATTTCTTCATCCATGATATCCCAAAATTTTTCATCATACAGATAGATGCCACCGATTGCAACCGCTGAAGGAGGGTCAACAGGTTTCTCAACAATATCAATAATCTCTCCATCATCACCGAATATAGCTACCCCAAACCTCTCTGGGTCTGGCACAGTTCTGCCAAGTAGTAAACACCCAGGTGGGTCGGGAGAATCCTTCCAGTGTTGCACATCCTTATCCAATTCATAAGTTACAATATTGTCTGAAAAATAGATGAGAATTCTACTACCTTCAACATGGGGTCGAGCTAAGTTAAGTGCGTGATGAACTCCCTTCGGCTCTTCTTCTATCACATAGTGAATATTTTCCCCCTCAAGACCAGTGCCCACGTGTTGTGCAATTTGACCGATAAACTGGTTTCCGATGATTGTGATATCCTTTATTCCAGCCCTTCGAATGGTTGCAAGAGCATAGTCAATCACTGGCCGTCTGTGAAGTGGTAACAGGGTCTTGTGAGTGTATCGAGTAAATGGAAAGAGTCGTGACCCGCGTCCACCCGCAACTAGAACAGCTTTCATCTCCATTCCTCATCCCTAACTTAGCGGCGGGCCTCACCCTTTTTATCGCTTGATGTTTCAAAACAGGTAGGTCAAGGCTTATTTTCAGGTCCTTTGTAGTGGCCAGAAGCCACTAAATCACCTAATTTGTCAATTCCGGCTTCAATTAATTCAGGGTCGGACGCTTCCGCATACTCCCAATCTTTGAGTGCTTTATCGGCGGCTATTTCATTAGCCATCTCAACCATTTTTTCAGCCTTAGAAAGCGGTCCTTCAATTCCCTTATGTTCTGGGCGAACAGTCATCGCATCAACTCTAGGGAGAATTTCTCCAAAGGTGTCAGCACCCTGTCCTTTAGCAGGTCCACGGAAATCTTTTCCTCTTGTCTTGTAAATTTCTCTACCCATCCAATCAACATCTTTAGCGTATTCATTCTCTTCGCTAGTCATTGTCAGCAATAATTCCAACTCTTCATTTGTGCCAACGAGATTGAATAACGAATCAACCAAAGGAAGTGATCTTCCGGAATACTGTTCAAGAAGTTCAGTGGCATCCATTTTTCCATCAATAATATCATCTATTTTTTCCATTATTGATTGAGTTCGTTTATTTGCATTCCATACTAATATAAGCACAAATAGAGAAAAAATAGCAAACCAACTGTAATGATTAAGTTGAAATCCGTAAGGCTCAATGATATTCCATAATACAATTATAATACCAAACAAAATCATTCGGGGTAGCACTGCCCCTATCATTTCCCTTTTGAAAATAGCAACGCGCATTTCATCGCGTAAGTCGGAAACCATTCCTTTCCCTCATGTCAAGTCCTTAGGTAAAGACTTCATCCACTCTACCTCAGTAGTACGCTGAGGCTGACCAATAGGTATAGCCTGTATTGTTGGTATGGGTGTTTGGTTAGCTGATTGTTGATGGTTAATTTCAGGCCCACTCTTTACAACAACTGAATCTTGTACATTGATATTAGAGGTTCTAGGCTCCATAGCCAACTGCTGAAGTAAATCGGTTAGTGTTCTCTGTAATTCTCGGTTTCCAATAGCAACTTGGTCAAGCAGTTGCTGTTCAGTTGAATTATTGTGATTCGCTTGATTTGAGAGCATTCTCTCTAGAGTTGCAAGTGTTTCTTCCCAGCGGTCATGACCAGCATTGGTTTGACTTTCCAGTTTGTTTAGCATTTTTTGTTGGGCCCGAATAAGTTGTTGCGCCTCTTCCATAGATTTTTTCTGAACTTTTAGGGCCTTGCGTTGACTTCCAATCAATTTCCTTGCTTCTGGTGCGCCCACTGAATCCCTTCTTTCCAATTCTATTAGAGCAGTACGTAATTGTTCATCACGGCTGTGGACCATGACTTGTAATTGGTCACATTGATTGACAAAGGCCAACAGTTGTTTTTCTCCATAATTTATCTTAATTGCTTGTTCAGATGCAATTTTTGATAGTTGTCTGCGCTGTTGAGAATTGTGGGGAACATCGTACAAAATTGCTGCTATAAGTCCGCCCACAACTGAAAATTCAGCATTGGCAGGAATGCTGTTGAATAACCATATACCCAATAGCGTTCCACCAAGTATTGCTCTTAAGCGCAGCATTCCGACACTATTTCTTGTCCCGCGTAGTAAATTACAGTTTCCGGTGTTAGGGCTGTGTTGAAAGGCTAGTTTATAGTGAATTGATCTTCATCAACCTCTGTAATTTCACCTTGTTCAAGCAACCACTCAAGAGCTTCAATCACTTCATCAGGATTTATGCCTTGAGATTCTAAGGAATCCCCTAATTCATCTAAACTGATTGGTAAGGATTCCGTAGCAGCTAATTCATCCATCTCCAACAAGATATGTTGAGCAACAATTGCTAGTAGTGGGTCATCACCAGTTTCCCCTGGTAAATAGTCTAGAAGAATCGCTGCGGGGTGTTCTTCCTCAATAGGTTCAGCACTTGCCTCTTCTAATTCTTCATTCTCACTTTCTTGTTCATGAGGGAATATATCGAATAGGTTTCGCTGGTGTGGGTCATTCCACTTTATTTCATCAACTTGAATCCCTCTTCTCCTCATTCGCTCAGCCAATGTGTTGACTCTACTCAATCTCTGTTCAAGTCGCATTTTTTCCTTGGCAAGATTAGCCTGTACCAACTTTAATTCCTCGGCTGCTCGTTTTGCTAACCATTCCTCAATATTCCAGTGCGGATCTAATCTCAGCATCACTTCCCAGAGTTCACGAAGTTCCACTGGAAGTGTACCTGCGTCAATCTTTGTACTCTCATCGGGTTCAGACGGCCCTCGGGTTGTCACGACAAGGTTGCCCATTGTGACGGTTGATGAAGTATGCCCTTGTTGAGGGGGTAAAAGTGCTAATGGTTGTGTTCATGTAGGTTAAGCCGGTCGCTTCCACGATGTCGGCCTACCGCCTCACGATTCTGCCCGGAGACGGGACTGGGCCCGAGGTCATTGAAGAGGCTGAAAAACTGCTAAATTGCATCGAAAACCATACCGAATTAGATTTTGATAGGACAGTAATTCCATGTGGAGGCCAATATTGGTTAAAGACCGGCGAAGAATGGCCCGCTGGTTCTTTTGAACACTGCCGAGATAACTCAGATGCAATTCTACTTGGGGCCATAGGATGGCCAGGAGCAAACCTACCGAATGGTGACCTTGCGGGCGGTCAAGTCATTCTTGGTTTGCGAAGTGGTTTGAACTTGTACGCCAACGTGCGGCCAATCAAATTATACGCTGGTGTTAAACATAAAATTCACGACAATTTTACCCAAGTTTGGTCTCCAAGAAATGTTGATTTGTTAGTCCTACGTGAAAACACAGAAGGCCTCTATCATAGTCTCTTGCGTCGTTCAGCTCTTCGCGCTCAAGGAATAGAACCCGAAGATGTAGAGGAAATGAAGTTTGAAGGTATTGAAGGCGAGGTCGCCTGGGATGCTCGCCCTATTTCAGTAAACGGTTCAAAAAAATTAATCCGCCTTGGCTTTGAATATGCGAAGCGAAGGAATGGCTCACCTAGCACTGGAGAATCAAGTGTCACATGTGTTGACAAGAGTAATGTCACCCGTGGTTGTCAACTTTTCAGGCGTGTATTCAATGAAGTAGGGGAAGAATACCCCGAAATCGGCAAAGATGCTGCCTACATTGATGCTTTCACTATGTGGCTGGTCCGTAATCCAGAATGGTTTGATGTTGTAGTCACAAGCAACATGTTTGGTGACATTGTGACTGACTTAGGTAGTGTTCTCCAGGGAGGAATGGGGATGGCGGCAAGTGCGAATATTGGTGACAACCATGCTCTTTTTGAGCCGGTACATGGCTCCTCCCCCAAGTATGCCGGAAAGAGCAAGGTTAATCCGATTGCAACAATTAATTCAGTTCAAATGATGATTGAATGGCTTGGGATGCGTCATAATGATAACGAAGCAATCCAAGTTTCTCAACTTATTGAAAAAGCGGTTTCAGATCATTTGCAAGATGGTTCAATTCTCACTTATGATTTAGGGGGCACAGCATCAACCTCTGAGGTTGGTAGTTCTATTGTAGACCGCCTTTCTGAACTATTACAGTCACAAAAGGCTCACTCTGTTTGACCATTTCTTTGTTTGTAAATTTGCTCAAACTGTTCCCACATTTCAGCTTCAACCTCTTTGCGGATAGTTGCCTCAACTTCTTTACGAACTAGCTCGTAAAATTCACCGACTAGTTCATTCCGTAATTCCTCTTCTAAACCATTGCGAATTTCTTCTCGCCGAGCATCAGTAGAACGCCGAACTTGGGCTTCTATTCTAGCACACACTTCTAACATCCAATCTTGTTGTGGTTCAGGCATGGCCAAAGCTTTCGCTTGTTGTCTCAGACTTTGTACCGTTTGTGTTCGGACTGGGTCGCCTGCTAGATAATCAAAAGCGCCCGTGATAAATGATACGAGAACATCAACAAAATCACCTTCATCTACATCAGACCCACATCCGGGGCAACTAGTGATTTGTTCATTCTGGAGGGGGATTTTTTGATGATCAAGTTGGGTTGTCCGTCGGGTTGGTTTTTGAAAATCAGTCCCCCCCAATCTAGCTGTTTTTGAACGTCTTTTTCCTCCCTTAGAACGGCGGTTTCTATTCTTATTTGTCGGGTCATCCTCAAGATCAAAGTTCATCTGTGAGGAAAAAAAATCACCCACATCTGCCGAATCCTTTGCTCTTTCAACCATTTTTAGTCAATTATACTGAGGCATACCAACGCAAAAAGGTTACTACGGACGGTCACGAATGACATCATTCCGCGAGATGATTTAACATTACCGCTAGAGAATTGTCTAAATTGGCTTCATTGTCCCATTCAGGTGGTGCAAAAGATACACCATTTACCAAGTAAGAAAGGAGAATTGGTGCCATTCTCATCAATTCATCAACTATTGTCACTGTTGCTAGCCGAGCAGTGCGCGAAAGCGGATTCAAATCAACAACAATCAGTGTTTTTCCCATTTCCACAAGCGCTTCACATCTGTCCCCATCTTCTAATGGCACAAAAATCACATCTGCACTAAAGATTCCAGCACTACAGCAATTTGCACGAGGCCCCTCAAGATTTGGAATCAGTGAATCAGGGTCAATACCAAGAATAGTAACCTTCGAAACTGCAGCTTGCCAATCTCCTTTCCAATCAGTCGGTGCACCCCCTTCACTCACTTCATGTCGCACTTTTTCAAGACGAGAATTCAGGGCAGTCATTCTCTCTGGTGTGCGATAGTAGATGTTAATTTCAATAGGGCACTGTAATACCGCAGCGCAACGAATTAAATCAGCAGCAGCGAGTGCTACTGAATTTCCATTAACTGAAATCACACATCTTTTTGCATGTTTCATTAGCAATGCAGATTGTTTAATCGCTGCTAGAGCACTTTCACAGGTTGTTTCACCGAGTAAGTAGTCATACGCCTCTCCTCTCCCATGTGCAATTAAAGCCGAGTCAGCCAAAAGTCCATCTGCTGCTGCTTCAGTCAACAATTTACGTCCCATTAAGGAGTTGTAGCGCGGGTGACTACGGGGTACCTCACCCATTGAGTTCACCTATGCACCATCAAACAACATTGACACATCAAGAGCATTTGATCCACAATGTAACCCACTTGAAGAGATTACATCAACACCTAATTCACTCCACATCGATAGGTCATCAAATGAGATTCCACCGCTTGCTTCAATAATTACCAACTCGCGAAATTGCCGAGTTTCTAAGTCAAGAACAACCTCTTTCGCTTTTTCAGTATCCATATTATCAAGCATCACAGTAAGACGATCTTTGCGCCCTTCTTTCTCCATTCGTTGAGCCCACGTTTCAGCCGCTGCAATTGCTTCATCAATGGTTCGAACTTCTAATACAATGAATGCACCAAGGGATTCCAAATCTAACTCATTAACCACCCTAGCAATCCCGCGTGGTCTTTTTTCTTCTTTGTGAATCAATGACGCAAGGTCATTTTCTTTGATCATTGTCGCATCCTTCCTGTTTAATCGGTGTGTCAAACCCCCACCAAGATGAACCGCCCATTTGTCTAACAAACCCCAGTGAACTTTTCGAGTTGAAGCTACACCGACTGGCGCCGCTTTTTCTTCCCAAAGTGAAGTATTGGTGGCAATTCCCGAAAGTCTACCGATAAGATTGAGGATGATACGTTCTGCAGCCAATACCTGTTCTCGACCACCTTCAATATCTAGAATTACTTTCCCAGCATTTACTTTGGCGCCATCACCAACCGCCCACTGCCATTTGGCACCAGGCATCCATTCTCGAAGAAGATGGTCTGCGGCGTTTAGACCAGCCACAGTACCTGCTTGTTTAGTCCATACTTTTGCCTTCACGGTCTCTTCATCACGGGCGAGTGGATTACTGATGCCTTCGTCGTGCATCAAAGTAGTCACCCACCTCCTGATGCTTGCACTCAGTTTTTCGGTGGCTTTGTGGTCAACCCACAATTCAGCACTGCGGTCGTGAGGGAGGGCCTGACGGCCGGAGTTGGTTTCCATCACTTTGCGGAAATCGCCACCATGTTTCAAGGGTGCGATAGAGAATTGAAGTAAAAAAAATTATCAGAATCCACTTTACGCTTCACTAATTGCAGATTCTGCTGCCGAAAGGCATGCCAATATGTCATCAATCGTTGTTCTCAAGGTGCGAACCGATTGTTCGTGGACTATGATAGTTAAAGTAGCAAAATCACCCTCAATATCCAAATCAATTGTGAAGGATTCCGAGTCATCAGGTGAAATTGCTTGTAGCAATGCCTGACCATCTTCTTTTGAGCCGCTCCATGTCACGACTACTTTGTTGCTCATAACAACTCAAGGTTGGCACCCCCACTTGTCACCTTTGGTTGTAAAGTTGGATAAGTAACCCCGCATTCCCAAGAACTATGGAGGAAGTTGAAGAGCTTGTTGAACTGGCAGACGAAAGTACAGCTGATTCTTCAAAACCTATCCTAACTGGGCTCCCAGAAGTAGAGGATTCTGTGTTCTCATCTTCAGGTGCGCGTATCATGCTTCCTTCGGAACTTCGACAACACCCGATGGTGTTCTGGCTCAGTGCTTTATTGCTCGTTACTGCCATGCTTGGATTCATTAACGGCTTGGATTACATTGACGGTGATTCTGGTTTAATCAATCACCGCCGCTTCATCAATTTGGATGCACAAGGCGCTGCACCAGGCAGCGCAATTTTACTTGGCACTGTTGTCTATGAGGATGGTTCTGCAGCGCCTAATCACATAGTTCAAGTGACTGTTAAAAGAGATGATGGCATAATCATTGAGAAGGGCAACACAACTGATGAAAATGGTAATTTTAGAATTGAAGGATTGGACCCTGGTGTACAAGTTTTGATGATAGCCAATGGTTCGCGAGGAACCGCCCAACTTGTGCAACACTTGGTACTGCTCAACCCCTCTCCTAAAATGACCTTTGAACCGATCGGATTCACCACCCTTCGTCTTACCTTCCCCAGTGATGAGACATTCGAACAAGAAAGTGAAGATGGTTCATTCATCAATTATGTGCCTTATGAAGCTGCAAATGAAAAGGAGTTGTATGATTCTTCAGCCGCTGGATTGTACGTGATGATTGGTGTTGGCTTTTCGGGTATTGCACTTATTGGAATGGTAGCAACAGTCCTTGGATATCGTGATGGTGGAAGAGGAATGTTGCGAATGGCAGCAGTATTTGTCTTCCTTTCACAAGGACCGTATGGTAGTGCTTGTTGCCTAGGCGCTCTAGCATTTGGTTTGACCTTCGCTTTACCAAAAATACATTACGATTAGACCTTGAAATTGGACTAATTCACAGAGTTAATTCAGACACCTGTGGTTGTTTGCATACGAGCAAACCATGGCCCTGCTTTGTCGTGTGATTCAACGATGTCCCATCCTCGCAGTCCTTGCATTGAGCGTAAAATTCCGTAGTTAGCAAAGTCAGCACCGTTGGGTGAGGCACCTCCGAAGAAATCACCAGTAAATCCATCTGATAATACATTCAATTGGTGAGTTAAATTTTCTTCTGGTGGTAGGTCAAACATTTTCCCACGGCTCTTGCCGACCATACGCATAATGATGCCACCAAGCCAAATTGCCTTCCATTTTTGTAATCCACTAAAACTCTCGACATCAGAAACATATCTGAGTGCTCGGCGAGATGAACTGTAGGAGTTGTATATTACTGGGAGAATTGACTTTCCTAAAATATCCCCACTAAAGTCCATCCATTGGTCTTGAGTTTCGTCATTTCCTTCGGTAGGGAATTTCTCTCCCCCCTCATAGTTTGAGTTAATGTAGTGCAGAATATCATTTGAGTCATTTACTTGAGTTCCATCTCCATCAACAAATACCGGGACTGCATTCCACTCTGACCATTTGAGTTCCGTTTTCTTCATGGGGTCAACTTCTACTTGGCGGTAATCAACCCCTTTCCATGAAAGAAGACTTCTCACTTTCCAGCAGAATGGACATGATTCAAAGGCGTAAATAGTCGGCTTTTTATCAACCGATTTTTCAGGAACTTTGGTTGGCTGAACACCGCGCTCACCTTTGCTCATGAGGTGTTCGCTGAAACCTCCATTTACAACACTTCGCCTTTAGCGAATAAACAGTTGAAATGTGGTGACAATCAATTCTTAGCCGTCATCAACATATCATTGAGGCTGCTCGGTATGCCTGCGATAGCAGTTTAGGGTGGTGAAAGATTGGTAAAACTAAGGCAAATCGCTGAAGATTTTCTTGTCACCGAACTAGGTGGGCCAGAGCCTGTAGTCGGCTCGGAGTTTTCCGATTGCGAACACCGACTCTACCGTTTAGAAAAGCGCAGTCACGACACAATTGCACTTCTTGCTCGTCTTTCAAGGCACTTCCATCTCTCACGCAGGTCATTTGGAATTTCAGGATTCAAAGATAGGCATGCAATAACCTCTCAAATGCTCTCACTTCCTGTTGGGAAAGGCCAAGGTTTGCCCACAGAAATCGACCAACAGGTCGGAGATTTGACCACCGACTTAACCGGTGAAGGATGGCGACTCACCCTTCTTGGTGGTAGCGATAAAAAATTACGAAGCGGAAGCCATTCTGCTAACCACTTCGCAATCACAGTTCGAGACATCAACCAACAACAATTGGAGGGATTACCACGACGTCTTGAGCAGGCAAGAATCCATGGCTGGCCAAATTGGTTTGACACACAACGATTTGGTTCAGCTGTTGGCCACCGGCTCCCAGGCACTCATGTGATTGCTGGGGAATACGAAGCGGCGATGAAACTTCATCTTACAGAACGCAATAAATCTGACCGTTCTGATAAGCGCCGCGATAAGAAAAAATTCGCTGCCGCTTGGCCAAAAATTTCTCACATCAAACCCGAACACAAACCATTTTCTAAATTGTTGAAAGCGCAAGCAAGGGCACTGGAAGAGGGTGTAGATGATGAAGAATTATGGCGACGTGTGTACATGGCATTGCCTTATGATATCCGAGGTATTTGGATATCAGCATGGCAATCAAGAGAATGGAATTCTGACTTAGCCGGCATTTTTGAATCACACTTCCCGCACCATCTTTTACATTTGGTGAAAATTGGAGTAGGCGGACCTTTTCTATTCCCCGAAGCACCGTCAGGAAAACGAGGAGCCCCGAAACGTCACCTCATTGCAGACATTGAAGAAACCTTAGAAAAATTACCAGAAACGATGGAAATGCCTCATTCCGACCTTGACCTCACGGCAATTGATCAGTATCTTTCCAACCACCCGCGTCCTCTCATGATTAATTCTGAAATAGGTTCCACTGAGGAAGTACGTGATGAAATGAATAGTCGTTCTAAGGGTAAGAGATGGGCAATCACTTTTGATTTTGAATTACCACCAGGTGCTTACGCTACGGTGTTAATCAAACGATTATTTCATTGAACTTATTCCATTCCATTATTTGTTATGAATAGTGGAATTGCCAAGATAACTCCACAGAATGCTGTCCCACATAAGCCACCAACCGCGGCTGCGCCAATGCCCATCATGCGAGTAAATTCTGCTTCATCACCATAAATGTCGGATGGATAGGGTGTGGCGGCTGCAACGACAATATTCATGATGTAGGTAAGCCCAAGAGCAGCCCAGGCAATCCAGAACCCTTTTTTCTTGAAGGATTGAATTAACCAACCAGAATACAAATAGGCAACTCCAGCTATACTCGCAACCAATCCTTGCAGGATATATATCCAAGTTGGTGGCAAGTATCCACTGATATCTTCACCAGCCATATCGGACATATAGGAATTAAAGTAAGACATGCCTGCAGCAGTTACAATCCCTGAAATAACTGCAAAACCACCATAAATCATTAGGAGAATACCAATTACTTTGGCTGCTTGTGATGGTTGTCCTGCATAGACTACTGGCTGACCATACGGTGTTTGTGTGATACCACCTTGTGCTACTTGGCCGCCAATTATTTGTTGTGGTGGGGGGACACCTTGGTGCGGGGGAATACTTTGCATAAATGAACGAAGAAGGGTTATTGGTTTCAACTCTCGGCCGGACTACATTGCGGATAAGCTTCAAGCATTGGCGGTAAAAATAAGTCTGAGCAATCCCGATGAACCACAGAAAGTGAGAGTATACTTGAAGCAGTCAAGTCAACAGTGATTGGTGTTAGACTAACTGGACTTGGCACATAATCCTCAATAGTTTGGGTGATGATTAGTTGGATACCATCTCCCGCAGGTATTACAACATCCATGCCAAAGAATTCCATCTTTGCATTCACTGTTTGGCCAGGGACCAACACCTCTCCATCTTTACCACCTGCATGGAATCGTAAGTCCATCACCGCGTGTCCCAAATGCATCCCACTACTAGCTAATACCATTTCAACTCCAATATGCCCCGAAGTTCCAGCCAATAAGAACGAGGTTGTAGCATCGATGTGAAGGGTCGGATTACCTACAATTCTGGTTTCATTTTCAAATTGGGAAGATGAAATTATCAATTGGGAAGTTGGCGTGACAGAAGTGCCTCCAGTAACCACTTCAAATTGGTCTAATCCGAACTCTAACCATTCAACATCTAAGGGTGGATATTGTCCTTCAACCCGCCAGCCACCCATGTTATCCTGAATCTCTGCGTGTAGTGCTGGTTGTGGCCCTTTGTTATACAAATAGAAGTCGAACCATTCAAGTAAATCATCAGCCCAATCCCAGCGCACTGTGAATGGGTAAGCCTCACCACCTCTTCCAGAACTCAAGCCAGAGTGACTTTCGTTACGGTCTGGATAATCATGTCCCCATTGTCCGTACAGACCTTTGGTGTCAAAACCAGCTTCAACCATTATGTTGTGAGTTGGGAAAGCCATGTGTGGATCAACATTCCAATCTTGCATTCCGTGGATAATGTAAACCGAGCCATCGTAATTTGCCACTGCCTTGTCAAGGAAGGTACGCTCCTCCCAATAGTCACTACCTAGCCATGCTAAATTGTCTCCTGAAACGTATGCACCAACCCCAGCGTAGTAGCCTTCAAGGTAACCTTCGCAACCGTTTTCTGTGTCTTCTAAGTCACCATCTAAACCAAAACTTCCGTACACTCCATTGTGCATTATTGCGCCACGTGCTTCCATACTTCCGTTGCGCCACATCAAGTCGTGTACACCGATTAGACCCGACATTGGCACAATTGTTTTGAGGTGGTTTGAGCCTGTTGCTGCTGCTTCCCATGGTGTTGAACCATCATATGATTTGCCGATGACTCCAACGTTTCCGTTGGACCAGGGTTGGGTTCCAAGCCATTCAACAGCGGCATAGATTCCACGTTGTTCATCATCGCCCATCAAATCCATGCAATGGTTTGCTTCACCAGTTCCAAAGACGCTAACTTGCGCAATCCCAAATCCATGGGGGACGAAGTTTTCGATTAGGAATCGTCCCAATCTGTTGGCTGGAGTTAATGCATCAACATCACCGTCATTGTAGTATGGTCCAATTTCAGATATGACAGGAACTGCACAGATTGTGACACCATCTGCTGCTAAAGTGTCGTTAGTTGTGAGTGAGTCCCAATCACAACCCTCAATTTCAGGTAGCCATAAACCAAGATGAATTTCAGCATCACCAGTGATTCCAGCCCCACCATCTGCAAGTGTGATGGTTGTTACAGGCACATAGACCGAGCGAACTTCTTCAATTCCAAAGGAACCATTCCATGATACCCGACTGAAAACATCATCATTACGATAATCAAGATTCGCTCGTTGGTCTACAGGAGGTAACCAATGGCCGTTTCCATCATTTCCATCTATATCATCAATTAATCCAGTTGGAAAAATTGATGCAATAACCATCATTACAATGATGAAAAGGGCAGTTGCGGCCAAAGCAAAATTCAGTTGGCGCTTTTCCCGCTGAGCAGAAAAATCGTCTTCGCCTACCAATTCAGCCTCGACAACTGAGCCGTCATCCGCTTGCATTAATTTGCCACGGAGCGCGCATTTGTTTTGAGGTCAGCGGAACTCTGTTATTTCATCCCAGAGACTAATTTTTGTTAAGGCTAGTGTGCGAGCATTGATGAAACAAGGCATCACCGCTAACCATAATGGCAACCAAACTACAACACCAACTTCTCAGTCTCCAGCGAATGGAGGCTACTGAGGGCGAGATTTATCGTCGGCTTGCTAAGAAACAGAAGAATCCATCTAACAAAAAAATATTGCTCCAGATTGCCGAAGAAGAAGGTCGCCACGAAGCGATACTTGCAGAAGCAACGGGTCAAACAGTTAAGCCAATGATGTGGAAAGTTTGGCTTCACAGTCAAATGGCTTGGATATTCGGCTTAACGTTCGCAGTCAAGATGCTTGAACGGGTCGAGAGAGACGCCTCTACTGAATATCGAAAATTAGGTTATGATGACTTGGCTGACGAGGAGGATTCACATGAAGAGCGCCTCATTGGTTTACTGGAAGAAGGGCGCCTCACCTACATCGGAAGCGTTGTCTTAGGGATGTCAGATGCACTGATTGAACTGACTGGAGCACTAGCAGGACTAACCTTCGCATTTGGTGATTTGAAACTTGTAGCTCTTGCTGGATTAGTAACAGGAATCGCCGCAGCATTCAGTATGGGTGCTAGTGAATATCTCTCGACACGTTCTGAGAAAAAGGACACAAACCCACTTACTGCGGCATTTTTCACCTGGATAGCATATCTTCTAACGGTGTTTATGCTGGTTGCGCCTTACCTGATTATATCCCCTGAAACTCCACCAGTCTATGGGCTTGAGCCTCACGTACTAGCATTGGTTTGCACCCTAATCATTGGGATAGTTGTGATAGCATCATTCAATTTCTATGTGTCAGTCGTTGAAGAGGTTTCATTCCTTCATAGATTTGCTGAGATGGCTGGATTACTCTTCGTAGTCAGCCTGATTTCATTTGGCATTGGAATCCTTCTCAGCAATTGGATGGGAATCTAAGTTAGATTGTGTTCTCAACTTTTTACCAATCCGCGAGCCACAAGGCCAATCCCGACTATAGCAAGAAACCAAGCGATACTCGATGTCAAGATGATATCGTAGTTGTATGTGATTTCAGTGGTTTCTGTTACACCATCAACTGAATTACCAGCTACAAAACGGTAGTTTCCTCCAGAAAGTGTCCAATCAATTTCACCAGAACTATCCGGTCCGCCTTCAAAGAAAGTCAAGTCTTCAGTATCACACAATAAGTAGCCTTCACCACTATTGAGGCATTGGTCAGCATCGCTTTCATCAACAATACCTATCCAAGCATCAGGCGAATCCCATTGGATGACAAAATTGGCGACAATGATTCCATTTACAGCGTTAGGAATTGGAATATTTTGTTCAAGCATAGCAGATTTATCACAGATATCTAATCCCGATATTCCGGTAGAGCAGGATGGTACATCCATACTTTCTGACCCTTCTCCTGAAAATCCAATGAAACCGGCAAAAATCGTAACAACTAGAATCACGGAACCAATAATTAGTGGCATCAACCTCATGTCGCTCAATTACCCACTCTCCCCTCCCCTCTAAATCACTTTTTATTGATGATTTTCATACCCACTGGTTTGAGATATGTTGTGTATTCCTCAACTCATGGGCGAAGCATACGATGCGCTAATTTTCCCGAGTTTGCTCACCTTAGCCTCGCCTTTTTGCCGTGTTTTTTTTTGATATTTTCCTCCTACGCAAACCTTCGTCTTCCAAGTGAATGCTTATCCTCCACCGTGGTAGTCCAATAACATGGCTCGGAACAGTCAAGTGAAACTCGCCCTGCTCATGACCCTGTTCATGGTGCTCTCAATCGTGAACAATATGATCAACAAGGTAGCCCAGACATTGATGACGACGGCGATGGTGTGGTCGATTCAGAAGATGCCTTTCCACTCAATTCCACCGAGCAGTACGACACAGACGGTGATGGGGTCGGTGACAATACCGACACTGACGATGATGGTGATGGTTGGTCTGATGTCGATGAAATCGCCTGCGGGACTCAGGCCAACATCTCCTCCTCCAGCCCCTCCGACATCGACATGGATGGTGAGTGCGATGCCCTCGACCCCGATGATGATGGTGATGGCTGGTTTGATGTCGACGAGATTGCCTGCGGGACTCAAGCTAACATCTCTTCCTCCAGCCCCTCCGACATCGACATGGATGGTGAGTGCGATGTCCTCGACCCCGATGATGATGGTGATGGCTGGTTTGATGTCGACGAGATTGCCTGCGGAAGTGATCCTTTGAACTCTTCCGATATTCCGCTCGATTCGGACGCAGATGACATTTGCGACCTTGTGGATAATGATGATGACGGAGATGGCGTCAACGATGATGACGACGCCTTCCCACTCGATTCCAACAGGTCGGCTGTGGCGCCCGTCCCCGATACATCGAATGCCTCGCTCTACGCTACCATCGATACGGGTATAATGCTCGGCACAGAGGAAGAAGGCTCCATTGCGTACAAGGGTGTGCCCTATGTGGCGCCCCCTATTGGCGAGTTGCGCTGGCGTCCACCGGTGGCCGCCGCTGCGTGGACGGGTGTGTTCAATGCAGACAGCTACCCGCCATTTTGTCCCCAACCTGATAACAACTTAGGCGAGGTTGGTGGCGTCGAAGATTGTTTGTATCTCAACGTCTGGACTCCTGCTGACAGAGGTGTCAACGAAAGCCTGCCGGTCATGGTCTTTTTACACGGCGGTGGTAATTTTCTTGGCAGTAGTACCAGCCCCCTGAATGGAACGCTCGAGAACACAAACTCGACCCCTACCTATGAGGGACAGCGATTGTCAGCTCATGGGCGGGTTGTGGTGGTGACACTCAATTATAGACTCGGCGTGCTGGGCTTTTTGACCCACCCCGGACTCATCGATGAGGAAGGTTATTCTGGCAATTATGGACTGATGGATCAAATTGAGGCGCTCAAGTGGGTCCAGCGTAATATTGCGGCCGTTGGTGGAGATTCCGAGCGTGTCATGTTGTTTGGCCAATCAGGTGGTGGGCGAGATGTTTGTTTGCTGGTGACCAGCCCCAAAGCCGCGGGACTCTTTTCACGGGCGGCCATGCACAGCATCCCCTGCGGTAACCAACCCTATTCGCAAGCGGTCACAACACGTAACGCACTGCTGGCTGAAATGAGTTGCCAAACCGATGGCGCTACATCCACCGAACTGACTGCTGCGGAGCAGGTTGCCTGTATGCGCGGAAAAGATGCCATAGGATTGGTGTCGGCCGTCTCTGCCCAACCATTGGGTCTTGCCAGTGGCGCTTTTAGACCGACAATCGATGGAAATATTATCACAGGTATCGCCCGTAGCCTGTTCGCATCTGGAGACTACAACCACATGCCGATGATTATTGGCACTAATGGCTTGGAATACGCCCATCGCTGGACTGACATCACGGCGGCACAATATCCAGGCTACATCAACGCGACCTTCGGCAGCGATGCGGCCGCGGTTTTGGCACAGTACCCAATCAACCGATCCGACTTCGCTGGCGATGGCAGCAAAGCCTATTCAACAGTCATGAGCGACAAGAACGCCGTCTGCCCAACCCGCTCGTTGGCTGCGTCCATTGCGGCGAGCCAAGCGGACGACTTGTTCTACTATCGGTTCCATCAAGTGCTATCAACAACCGATCGTAAAGGCGACGGCGCTTACCACACCACCGAACTCCTTTACTTGTTTCAGCATATGAGTGGTGATGCATTTTCCGCCACCGATGACGAAAGATTCACGGAGGCGGCGATGCTTGAGTATTGGACCAGTTTCGCTGCGACAGGCGTACCCAGCGGCGATGGTCTTGCCACATGGTTAAATCATGACGCGACGGACGAATACTATCTTTCGATCAACTCAACGTTGGAACTATTACAGCGAGCGAAAGAGTCAGACTGCGAATTTTGGAATGGGCTTTGAACAACTATTAGTCGCTCATATGTGGCTTGAAAAGCCCTCAAATCATGATGGCGTTGAGGTTTTGTGTTGCGTAGTCGGGGCTAGAAAACCTGACTGTTGCATCTCGTTGGACCCATGTACGGTCATGAGCAGGGCAGAATGAGTAAGACAGATTCAGCAAATCCGTTACTTGATGATTAGATTTCAAGTGTGATTTCAAGAATATCACCTTCTAATTCGAATTTATTGCGGTCGCTTTTCAGCGCTTTTATTAATTCAACTTGACGACTTTTCCCATTCGCTTCCACAAATAATTCGCCATCACTAACACGCACTGACAATTCATCTCGATTAACACCTGGAAGATGCAATTGAACGGTTAGCCGGCCTGACTGAGTGGTTTGATGAAGCCCCTTTCGAATTGAGAATGGAATACTAGAACCAACAGTCTGCATTTCCATTCCTTCAGCTGGCTTTGCATGTGGCCCATTGATTGAATTTCCAAGACTACGAAGTGAATCTAATCCATGAATATCACTGGCTTCAAGTGGGACTTCAGCAATTGGAAGTGGCTCAAAACATTCCTTCAAACTTGCAAGATGTTTTTGCTCAATTTCTCGCCTTTGTTGCAAGAATGGATGGTCAAGGTCGGGTGTAATTCTGTTAACAATTACACCATTGATATCAATTCCATAATTAGTCAATGTTTCAGCAGCCCGAACGGTTTCAGCAACCGCCATCTGTTCGGGAATAGTCACTAATGTGAACGAAGAAACCCATGGATTTGTCAGCACTCTTCTCACGTGTTTAACCCTTCTTTGGAATTTGTCCAATTCTTCTCGCATTGCCCTTTCTTGGTGCCGGCCCATCAGGATACTCCTAACCCCCCCAGTCAGTCTCGCCAAACGGATGATGCGACCAGTCCAACTATCGAGAATTTCGGGTAATCCAAGGAACCTCAAAGTGTGTCCAGTCGGTGCAGTATCAAAGACAAGTGCATCGAATCTTGGGTCTTGAGCGAAGGATAGTAATTGGTCAAATGCCAAGGCTTCATCAAGTCCTGGTAGCAGTAAGTCAGCCGACTCTAGGCTCCCCATTTCCTCTGCAATACCTTCACTTGCTTGCGAGCCGAGAATGTTACTCATGTTGCCGCCGAGACCGGATCTCAACGCATCTGATAGGCGTGGAAGTAATTCGTCCATTCTTTCAGCCGGGTCTAATTCTAATCCCCATAGATTTTCCACTCCTGTAACTGGAGTTGGTTCTGAACCCAATTCTACTTCCAAAGAATCACTAGTACTGTGGGCTGGGTCGCTTGATACTAGCAGAACTTTGTATCCTGAATCAGCGAGCCAAATAGCGGTTGCCGCAGCGGATGTGGTCTTGCCGACACCACCCTTTCCACCAAACAAAAGCAACCGAGCCATCGGCAAGGCGAGGCGCCCCTCCTTCAAGCCATTATCGGGTAATTAATAGATGCAAATTTAAGTCGCGGCTTCAATGATATCGTCGGCTATTTCTTCAATAATATGTTTTCCCCGTGGCCAAGCCCAACCAATAGCTGCTACTACTAAACCGATAGAAGCCCAGCCATAAGTTGACCATTCGTCAACACATTCAGCATCAACAGTTAGAGTGCCTGTTGCACATGCTTCGGCTTCCCCGTAAGATGCGACTGCAGGAACTAAAGTTGCTACTGCAAACATTAGGATAGATGTAGCCATCAATGTGGCCCAAACTTGGCGCGAGCGCCCAGGATTCAATTGTGTACGCTTGTTTCGTAGAACAATAACGAATGGTGCGAGGCAAACAGCAGCGATTACTGGACCCCACATTGCATCAGTAATCTCAGTGAAATTATCTATGGTCAGTATGATTGCAGACGAACCCATCGCCACTAGAACTGCTGGGGCCAAGTGTCGGCGATGAGCCAAAGCAAAACAGGCAATTGGGGCAACTATGAATTGGGTTTGTAGCATCAATGCCATCACCGAACCAACAATCGGTTGCAAAGGTCCCAAACTGTCTAGTGCAGAATCGGTTCTCGGATCATCCATTTGCAGAAGAGCAGCCACTAATGGTGGCGTCACAATCAACAGAGCAATTCCCCAAGAAATAGGGTGTTGGTGAATATCTTGTTCAATAGAATCTTCATCCATAAACTCTTCAATCACATCTTCGATAATGAATTTAGACACAAAATTTCCTCCTTCTTAAGAACCAATCAAGGCAGGGTTTTCGTCAAGTTGTTCAAGAGCAGTCCACAGGTCTTTGTTGGATAGATAACCCGCAAAACGGCCTTTCTCATCTTTGAGTAAAATTGCACTTGGTCGTTTAGTCGTGACTAATCCCCATGCCTGAGAAATATTTGCAGTCCACTCTATTGTCGCAATGTTTGTGTTCATCACATCAGCAATAGTTGCTTTGTGAATACTATTTTTCCATTTTTTAGGAGGATTACCATAAGCAAGATGAAAATCATAGAGGTAAAATGAGCCATGAAATTTGTCTTCATCTCGGTTGTAAACAAGCAGAACATCATCCGGTCGCTCAGCAAATCTAGCAGCGACTTTTGGCAAGGGTAAGTCAAGGTCTACAACCTGATATTGGTCATGGTGTCCAACTTCTTTGATGAGTGGTTCACCTATTGCCATGCTTCCAACCTCATTCATGAAGTGACCAGTAGTTCACTAACAAGCCGATTATAGCAAGTAGATATAGTGTTATCCTAAATCACCAAAGTCAATTATTTATGGTCGTTGATGAATAAATGGCAACCTTCGATTTTGAGGGTAAATCAAGTGATAGGTCTAATGATTTAGTAAGTATGATAATTGAGTATAATTCGCGAATGATATTTTATTGAATTAAATTCAAACCACGTGATAATTTTACGCCGAACAAAACTTCCAGTTTGTGATGGAAGGGGGGGCCAAATCATTTGAGCGGGACAACAGTTATCATCGCGCGGTAGTGTTCCCAAAAGGGGATTTGGGGTGTCGGGACCTACAGTTTCATTGCTTGAACTCAGAGATGAGTTTGCATTTGTTCGCAATGATGCAAATTTTGCTGATGTGGCTCGTTCTCTTGGCCAATCTTCGGTCAAGGTAGTTTTAGTGCGTGGAAAGAAAAACAAAGGGGTGGCAGGAGCTATCTCTCAAACCCATTTTCTCAAGGTTTGTGCTACGGGAATTGACCCAGTTTCAACGCTTGCTCGTACCAAAATGCAGACAGACTTGCTGAGGCTGCGGGATGATACTCCTCTAGACCATGCTGTTGAAGTGATTCAAGAGAAGGACCCCGATGCAGTTTTGATTCTTTCAGGTGAGAACAAATTTGTCGGCTATCTAAGTCCCGAAGATTTCAGAGAGGTTCAATTAGCCCAGCAAAAAATGGGCGATAAGAAAGGCGTAGGGCCATCCATCCCTCCTCCCGTGAAGGAGGATGTTTCTCACTCACTAGACTTGGGTGACGAGTTTGTGTTTGTCCGTAATGATGCAATTTTCTCTGACGCATCAAGGACGTTAGCTCCTAGTCACGTAAAGGTAATCTTGGTTCGGGCCAAGAAGGACAAGGGGATCGCCGGTGTCCTAACCGAACCTGAATTCCTGAAAGTGTGCGCCACGGGAATCAATCCGAACAAGACACTGGTCAACAAGCACATGCTCACTGACATCCTTCGCATTCGCAGCGACACTCCTCTCAAAGAGGCAGTGAAGATCATCGAAGAGAAGGATCCGGATGCTGTTCTGGTCCTCTCAGACCTGAACAGGTTCGTCGGATATCTAAGTCCGGCTGACTACAATGAGGCAATTGAGTTACTCAAGAAGAAGAAGATTGAGGTCTTTGATGTGCCTCAAATCATGCCAGAGATTGCTCCGCCTCCACCACCACCACCGCCGCCGCCGAAACAGGAAATTCTTCTTATCGACGATGTGTTGAATGTCTCTCAGAAAAATGTTGTAGAACACCTTGCTCAAATTCTTAGTGAGGGAAAAGATGGCCCAGTGATTTGGCAAGAGGATGGCTCAGATGTGCTTGTTCATGTGAGTACTTTGGCAGCAGTATTCCACGACGGGCTGGCATCGTTCACAATTGATATGGAATGTGATCAATGTGGTCGTGAACCACTTGTGGTACGATTTTACCTTGGCCCAAAGAATGAACTTAGTAACATGGTTGCTGCAAAAGAAGAGGCGCCTGCAGGCCATCCGATACTTGTTGGAAGATGGGCAGGCCCTCTTCAAGATGCGATTTGGTATGGATTGTTAGATTTGGTTTCTTTCACAGCAGGGGAAGGACAGGATGCAGTTGGAATGGGGGCTGATGAAGGTAATCTTTGGATTAGGATAAGTGAATCAGGTCAACTAAGTTCTAATGGATGGAGAAGGCCAATCACTGAGGTACTTCGTTCCCCAGGTACTCTACTTGTTGATATCCCTAATCAAGGGGGTGGGATAAAGTGACCATTTCCATCGCCCCAACAGATTTTGGTGATGATATCATAGACATGGTTTCACCTATAATGAAAACTTTAGGTGTGATGGATGAAGATGGTGAAATTGACATATCAGGTTGGAGTTTTGACAAAATCCTTGAATTATTCAACACATATGAGAGAACAGAATCCTTGATTGATATAATTAGTTCAGTCACTGGCTTACCAGAAGTTTATTTTCGAGAATTAGAAACTACAAATTCCTCTCAAACAAAAGAAAGTGGACTTTTGTACAGTACGAATGGCGGCAATCCTTCTCAATTTGATAGGGAAGAATGGTTCAGGGTTTATCCAAGTTTAGAATCACCCGAAAAGTGGGGTATTCACATCACCGTGAGTCACACTAAGGGTGCACTAATCCCTGGTACTTCAACTCATGACCATACACTCAGATTAGGTCTTGGGGTTTCAATGGATATTGGAATCGGTTCTGAAAATTTACAGATGGATTTTTCCTTACCAATCCTTGAAGTTTCATCCACTGCCGGGGCATCAAATCTAGAATTATTGTTGTGGAAAGATGAATCCGGATTATCAAATGCATCAAAATCCCGTTGCAGACCGTCTGTTTCCTTGAGATTATCACGCTCAGGTTCCGCACGCTATGAAACACCAAGCTCAACTTATCCTTCATGTGAGGCTATCGGTCTCAAAGCAACTGTCGGTAATGGAGGGGTCAATGTTAACCTAATTTTTGAGGATTACATGACTTCCTCTTCATCAATAGGTTCTGATTTTGTTATCGATACATGGGGTAGTGCAGGTGGATTATTGTCAAATATATTGGATGGAATTATTCCAACAATCCTTGATAAATTAGGGGATGGAATTAGAATAAATGAAGACCTATTACCTATGATCGGATTATTAGATTCAGTTGATTTTGGTAATGATACTGGGTGTGAATGGCCAAGATTGGATCTTTTAGAAATATTTTCACACATAGATAATCCACAACAAATGTGGCAAACAGTCATGGATTGGTTTGATGAAATGACAACAGAATTAATTCCCGGGAATACTAATTCAAATCCGATTATTTATTGGTTGGGACATCTCTACAGGTTAGTGCAAGGCGGTACCACGTTACCAACAATTGATGGGGGTGGTACAAAAGCAGATCCTTGGAGGCTCGCCATTAATTTGGTCGGAGCAGATGTGAAATTAAATGTGTTAATTGCTAACTATACAGATGAATCTTCTATTCAAAGATTTGACATTGGAATTCAAGCAGAAGTAGTTTATAATTCGGGAATTAAAATCCGTGGAGGTATAGATTGCTGGGTGGTTAGTATTCCTTTATCTCAAGGAAATAGCCCTTCATTTCTCCCCGATTTATCAGCATTATTTACAATACAACACCCAACATGGAGTTCGGCATCGCCAACAAAATTAGTTGATTTGGCGGCAGCCTCACCTCCAACAGGTGGTAACCCTCTTGATAGTCTAATATTAAAATTTGAAAGAGGAAAAATAGGTTTGCGGATGAATTCAGACCATGATTTAATTCCGGTAGTTGAATTGTTAGAAGTGGATGTTGGAACAACACATTGGGAGATTCTTGATTTAACAGATTCAAATCTCGGTGATGATATCTTGAGTGCACTCACTGGAACCCTGATGGATATAGTTTCTGAATATTTTACCGACGGTGCGATTCTCCAATGGTTGGGGTCATTACTAGGATTATGCTCACCAAGAGATGATATCCTTAGAAACCCTCTATTCCCACCAATCCCGGGAGATTTTTCTTATCAATGGTATGGGGTTGGAGGTGGCACCGATCTAAGACTTGATTTTGCCGAAGTTATTTCAGATCCACTTTGTGGTTTGATAAAATATTACGAAGCACTCCTGTTGCCATCTAATACAATTCGAGTTGATGGGGTAGATCAACCTGCATGGGTATTCGTATTTGAGGCATTAGGGAATTTATTAGGTACTCTAATCAATGGCTCTGATGGCTTTGAACCACCCGGACACCTTGACCCACCCTTAGGCAATAGTTCTCCATCAACAGTTCTTGCTTCTCCATGGAAATATACTCTCACACCAGATGGGGATATGCCGGCATTCAGTCTGACCTCAAGTTACGACCACGTCACAAAACAATTCAACTTCGGTGTTGAGTTATTGCTCTCAATGGTCAAGATAGCTGAGCAAGTTCAATTTACAGCAAAGATATCAGCCGAATTATTGGAATTTGTGCTACCCGCGCCAGGTACCTGCACTCTTAATGATCTTCAACTACTACCTAACGTCAGTGCAGCAGTTGGAGTCCGAAATGAATTAGGAGGGCCGGGGGCAAGGATGGAAATAGATCCTATAGCAGGAATTCATGCTAGCATTGAAGCGATTGAAGCAACAGCGATTTGGGGTCCGAATATTGGTTTTTCATGGGATATTTCATTAGTGAAACCAGGTGTATATGTTGTTTATCCTGATTGGAATTCTTTGTTCGCTGACATTGATACTCCAGGCGGGATTACCTGGCCTGATCTTGATTTATTTAGTTGGGATGGACTAAATTTAAGATTACCATCTGGAGAGATACACCCATTTTCGGTTCCAAGCGCCTTCCCCTTCAATGTGTCAATTCCAGGCTTAAGTTTTGATATTCCAATGACTGGCTTTTCTCTAGGTTGGCCTTGGTTTGACTCATCAAATCCTACCTTATCCGGTAATTGGGGCTTCGGTAAAAGTGGGTTTAACTGGCCAACAATTCCTGGTTTCGCCCTGCCCTCAAATCCCTTCTCACTCCCTCAAATAAGATCACTGATAGGAAGGTGGTTGTCGTTCAAACTTGGAAATTGGGGATTATTCTTATCAGGATTTTTCAAATTAAATGTTGATCTTCCAAGTCTTGATTTAGATATGCATCTTAATTCACTAGGTAGTGACTTTTCACTACCAGAGTTTGATTTGCCGGATATTGATTGGCCATCCGGTTGGACGCCCTCCTTCAATGTAGGAGGTGGTTCTGGATTGGGCCCATTCTATCTACCGTTAGATTGGCCTGAACTTGATTGGTCGTTGTTCTTTGATGACCCTTGGCCAACCATCAAGCAATTTTTCATTGATTTGTTTTCAGGCTCTTCAAGAAGTGGTGAACCATTTGCCTTCCCGGCCCTTAGGTGGATATGGGGATTAATCACCGGAAGTTTGCCAGACCTTCGCCTCCCAGATTTAGGCTGGGGAAGTGGCTCTGGAGGTGGCTTGAGCATTCCCGATGTCCCAATCAATATTTCAGGCGATGGAAGTTATGACAATCCTTGGTCAATTCCTCTAAGTTCTCTTGGATTGAAGCGTGTTGAACTGCTGTTCTGGTTGGACCCAGATGGTTTGCCTGATAACGGATTGATTGATCTCGTATTGAATGTAGTTCCAAATGATATTGTAGAAATGGTGTCAGGAGGATTAGCGATAGATTCTACAGTGGTAGCGAATACTTATCCAACAGACTGGGCAGACAAAATATCCTCTCTCTTGTCATCAATGTCAAAAGTATCTCCAAAAATTAGTAAGGCATTGGGAGGAATGAATGTTGATGAACTTAAGGCCGGATTATTGCTGTTTGAAGAATATCTTCAGAGTTCTGATGGTTTGGTGACAGTGGACAATCAATTGTGTACTGATTCAGGCTGGGTAAACCCGTCTAGTCCATTTATTGGTACACATTGGAATGCGCTTGAATCAACAGCAATCATGGCTGATTTGCAAACCTTCTTGAACTCTAATGTAGGAGTGCCACTGTTTATTCAAGCCCCATGGAATGAACCCACATCTTGGGATTCAATCCTAACATCTCTTTCATTATCATCCCCGAATAATTTTGATTTATCCGCTGCAAATACGCCAACAGTTGATATCAATACGATTGATTTGAGTGCAATAGATGCATCAACTTGTTACACGTTGAAAATTGCTACAAACACCCCAACAGGAATGACGGACGAACAATTTTTTGCCAGCCAGGTATCGTTGTGTGTGAATCATATACAATCTTTAGGAAGTACACCTGTAGCAATCATTGGTCATTCAGTAGGAGGACTCGCTGGTAAGCACTATTCTAACGGTGCTCACGGCTCAACGGCCAGTACTTCCGTAGTTGGTCTTTACACCATTTGCACCCCTCATAGTGGCTTCAAACTTGATGATTATAATGAAACATTACTACGAAAAATTTCCCACATTTTGGAATTGATTGGATTTGGCGGCAGGGCATCAAATAATTCCACGCCCGACCCACCTTCCGGTTCAGGGATTACTGCTAACCGTACAGATATTGAAGAGACAATTTCAATGATTACTCAGAATAGAGAGGGCCCAACAGGGGGTGGTTTCTAATGCCGACAGTGAATGCTTTAACCGTTGCAGAATCATTAGTTAATGGAGGAATTTATGATGGATATACCTATGGCTATAACGTTAATCAATTAGTTTGTTCTACCTTCATCACAGAAGTACTAGATCATCAGGATTTACAAAATTCAACACTAACATCTTCTCAGCAATCTAGAATCAATGTAAATTTGGGGGGAGCAGATTTTAATCCGCTTGTTGAAAATAATGACATTTCAATTCAGGGAGCTCCACAATGCATTGTTGAGAATGGTTGGGGTGTTTCAATCACATTAGCTCAGATGCAACCCGGGGATTTCATACAATATTGGACTAGAAATAGCAACGGAGTTTGGTATACAGGTCATTCCGTTATTGCTGCTAATGGAGATGGTGGTTTGGCAAACGCACCGTGTAAAAATGAGGATGGTTCTTTCCGATTATATGGATTCCATTCCTCTACAAACGGCCCAGGATATATTAATGTTCAATTGCAGGATTCATTGACAGGCCTGGCATTAAACAATCGTCGAGTATATATTTCTAGATATGGGGTGACAAGATTACCACGCTTATTCTTCTCAATTGCATGTCCGAAGGTAAACGCGCGATTACCAGCAGGTGGGAGGAGAACCTCGGGAAGCAGTGATGTTCCAGAATTAACTCCAGTAATTAGGAGTTCATTCCATCGCGCCGCTCAAACGTTCAAGACTGAAGTTGAGGCCGGGCCTGATTTTGATGTTTCACAGGGAGATATATTCAAATTTTATGGAGATGATGACAATGTAAACACTCTAGAAATTTTCAAGATGAAGTGGGCTGAATTAGTAGCATTATCCTCTGCTAAGTCTGGCCTATTTGTTACTCACCAAGGCTGTATTTTTTCACACGCATCGAGTGATGAGATGGGTTGTAAGATTAGTGTCTTAGGTGAAGATATTCCATATGGATTAACCATCCACCATACATTTTTGGACGAATGGTCCACTACTGTAGATAAATATCTTCAAACTCGTAAACCTGCAAAGGGATTCAATGATGGATTAGAATTTTCAAAACGAGTTCCATTCGGAATTGAGGTATGTGCACATGGGTCTTGCCCAGATGAAAATTGTAATGTTAATGCCAGCGCCTTTTTAGCAAAGATGTACTCTGGGCTATCTTGTTTAAAGAAAGGTAATTTGAAGCGAAAACAAGAATGTTCGGCTGACAAATGTTATTGTTGGGCGACATTATCCCGAGAAGACATATCATCATTAACGAAGTTGAATTGGTCAAGTGATGGATTATTGCGGGTTTCTGCATGCAACAGTGGAGTGAAACTCATTCGAGGTTGGTCACCTGCTTCAGAGTTCAGTAAACAGCAATCTGTGGACGTAGAAGGAGAAGTGGGGTGGTCATTTTTCTCCGAAGATAATGAAAATTACATCACTATTGATAACGGAAAAGACTGGGAGGACAACGGCTTAATTTTTGGTTGGGGTGCATTTGCAAACCCAAGTGACGTAACTACTGGCTCGGTATATTTGAGAGCATACAATAGGGGTGGAAATTCAGTCACTGGAACTGCTTATGAATTATGGACAGAGGCAACGGGAATTCCACTGCCGGCATCATCTGAATGGGGATATCGAAGAGCAATACCAAGATTTGTGGAGGTGCCACCAAATGACTGAAATTCATGAAATTGGTGATAGCGTTGGCGTTGTTGGCGTGGCGACCAATGATGCTGCAGATGTGCTCGCTGTAAAGAAGAGGTTGCATGAGTTAGGTTACTTCTTCGCATACAATAAAACCACACCATCTTCAAGTGTGAACCCAGATTTTATTACAGCGTTGAGGTTATTTCAAGCCGCAATTTCAGGAGAAAAGAAGAGAGATAAAGGCTCGGGCTCATTTATCCCCGGTAGCATCACACATCAATGGTTATGTGCTTCAAATGCACCTGAGTGGGTCTCGCTTTCAGTAGACGGTGGAGATGGGTGGAATAACTACACTAGAAAGACTCAAAAAGATTCTAATTATTATTGCACATCATGGATGAAAGAAGTAATCATAAATGCAGGGATTCACTTCAAGAAGAACTACCTTGATAAGTTAGGAAAAGATGATGCCGAACTGACATTAATGATTCAGCAAAATGATTGCTCTAAAAAATATGGGGGTTACTTAAAACCTCACTCTGGACACCAAACCGGCCTTTGTTTAGATTTTAGAGTTCCAAGAAATGATGGGAAAAACCAAGGCTGCTCCTCTTATGATTATGGTCACAGACCATACAAAAAAGTTGATAAAAAATGGGTAAAAAATGGTACTTGGAAAAAAGTTTCTGAATGGGCCACTTTGTTTGAGTCTCACAAAAATGCAAAATATTCAAGAAAGGCCACACGGGCTGTCCTTGATTCGCTCCTATCTCAAAAAACCTACGTAATAGCCCATAATCTGTATTTCAATGACCATATACTAATCGGTGAAGGCAAGTGTAGACAGATGCCAGCACACAGCGATCATTTGCATCTCTCAATTAAGCCACCTAAAATTCAACCTCAAAAATTGTCTCCTCAAACATCATACTGGAATATTGGGTCTTTAACCCCAGTATCAATTTATTCATTGCCTACGGCACCAATTGAAGCTGATTTGTATGATTATTATCTGACTAACATAGCTGATGGTGTTAGTGTGGCAGTTGTAGGTGGGCCACCTGGATCCACAATTGCAGCAGGTAGTTCAAACCTCATTCCACTTCAATCAGGAGTGGATGCGACAGCCTTATTCTCGGTAAATGAAGAATTGTATACGCCATCAAATGAATTGATTGGTGAAGTTCAATCTTTAGCACCGTTAGAGATTACTCTCAAATCAAATACACTGGTTGAATTAACTATAGGAAATGCACTTCATCACTTTAATGGGCTTTTTACAGGGGCTTCAGAGGTAAATATTCTTGGTATTAGAGGGTGGTTTTTAGGCAAAAAAACAGTACAATTAACACCCAATAAATTCAATGATGTTGTAGCACTTATTTGGCAGGATGCAGGAGTTAAACATGTAAAAGAATTCGTTGCCACAACCATTCCAGGTGCATCAAAAGGCCTGTTCAACAGTAAGGGAAATGCAACCATGGTTTCTGGAACTTATCAGTATAAAATAGGTAAGTCAAAAATCAATTCAAAAACTGCTTATCCAGCGGTGATTCAGAATGGTATTATATCTATTTGGAGAGATAAAAACAAAGATGCGATTATGGGTCCTGGTGAACAACTATACAATGCAAAGCCCAAGGTAGGACTGAACTTCGTTCCGTTGCCTAAAGGAAGTGCAGTAGGTAAATTGGGGAAGGGTTGGCAGGGTATTGCATGTACTGGAAAAGATGCAAATGAATGTACTACAAGTCCTGAATGGATTGGGACGAATGGATTCATGACGATTATTGATGGCGCGGTGAATAAGGATAATTTACGATATAATCTCTTGAGCTCTTATGACATGAACCCTGATTTATCATTCATCACAAATAAATCTCAAATTGATGGATGGTATCATCAATTAATCGGTACTCAGGAGGTTACACCATGACGAATGTACCTAATCCCCAATTAGCAAGGGCGACTAGGAACGACAATATTCTCAAACCGTGGGTAAGGAAACTACAGGTTGCATTGAGAAGGAACGGTGCGAACTGTGGTGTTGATGGCGATTTTGGACCCGGGACAGAACGTCGTGTAAAAGAGATACAACAGTCGTATGGATTAATACAATCAGGAGTTGTTGCTGCAAATGAATGGGCAGTATTGGATTGGGCAGTAGGGCCGTCGGCTACTTACTACAATTCAGACCCTAATTTTGCTGCAACCTCATTAACCCCTTCTCAAACAATTACGACCGATTCTAGTAATACGGATGATGAAAAACTATTGGCAGGTATTTGGAATTCCTATGGTGGATTAATTACTGTTATTGCAGACGATATAGGTATTGAACCAGCGGTAGCCCTTGCAATATTTTCAAAAGAATCTTCAGGAGATACTGTTCGTGATGGCCCAACACCAGGGGTAGGTTCTGTTCCTGCCGTAAGTGATAGGCGAGATGGTGAGCCTATAATGCGCTTTGAAAACCACAAATTATTCCAATATTGGGCAAGAGAAGAGGGTAGCGATAATGCGCTAGTTGACACTACAAGGGCGACATGGTATGATGCTCATTTTGAGCACGGTAAAAGGCCACCAAGCACTAGCACAGAATCATATTTGGGCCATAAATATCAAGACCCAGGTGGCTTAGATAAAATCAATACATATCCAGTCCAATCTACAACTCTAACTCTCGTACATCCGGGTAAATCCGATGCACATCCTCTTGGTTTTGGCGCTCAATCAGGAAATTTAATCCAAAATAGAAATCGAACTGCCATTAATTTGGCAGCCAAGGTAGCAGGAATAAAACGTAATACAGAAGTACGATTAAATTCAACACCGAGTAGCCCTGTACAAACAATAGAAACCATGCCAGTTGCAAGTCCAGCAGTAGCTGCACCTGCAATACCTACAGGGGGTTGGGAAGCTTACGCATCTAACAGTTCTGTTGAATGGAACAGACATTATATCAGGGAATTGGAATCATTAATCCCCGCAGTATCCCAAGATGTAGAAGTGACAGGTGATCCATCAACCACAATAGCAACTAGGGTGAGTACTGAATACGCTATTTGGTCTGGGAAAACAGAAACGCATGCATCAGTTTATTCTACACTCGAGAAATATTATGATTATTGCAACTATTCAGGATGGACACCTGCTGGTACGGCCTGGAGCGCAGTCTTCATCAGTTGGATAATTGGTGATTCAGATTTCCCTAAATCAAGTGCACATCGAATATACTCTGAGAAAGCACTGAAGAACAGGTTGAAAGGGAAATCAAATTCTTGGCATTTATTTTCAATTTCTAGAGAAAAAATCAAGGTTGAGTTAGGAGATATATTCGTCAAACCTCGAGGTAATGGGAAGAAAGGACGACGTGGTGAATCACATGGTGATATTGTATACGATATAACTGGAACTACTGCAAAATTAGCGGGTGGTAATGTGGGTCAGACGATGAATAAAAGTACCACTGTTACATTAACCGCGGATAGTCATATTGCTTCAGCAGGGAATTATCTAATCGTTCTAAAAAAGGTTGTTACACCAGTTGATAATTATGATGAAGACAATGGCGCTGACCCTCGGGAAAAGTTCGTACCAGGTGCTAATGTGTATAATTCAGATGGAGAATGGCTAGGAGTAGTTGACTCCTCAACAGTATCCAATATTACTTTAGTTAATGAAATTCCACTCCCAGGTCCTTCAAATGTGTTATCAGAGGGTGATGAATTATTCACGGATGACTTTGAACAAGCATATCGTTGTGCGAGTTTTGGATGCGCTCAAGTAATGGGCTTCAATCATGAGAAAGCGGGTTATGAATCGGCAGAAGAAATGTACGAAGGTCTAGTAGTTCCGGCAACTCCCGTGAATACACCGCTTACACATTGTGATGGTAATCATACAAACTTGCGAAATCACATCTACCTTTTCTTTGATTTCTTTCGCTCAAATCATCGTTTGATTCATGCTGCAAAAAACAGCAAATGGAAGCGAATAGGAAGTTTGTACAATGGGCGCTCAGCGTATGGTGATGAAATTGAAGAATATGTCAATATAGTTCAAAATCCTACATTCCATGGAGGTGTATTCTGATGCAGAAACGAGCGGTTGCATGCCAAGCATCGAATGAGGGAATTGTCGGCGCATTACTTGAGTGGGCTAAAGACGAACTTGCAGAAATCCAAGGCAACATCTCATCAAGAGATCCAGTTACTCATCTTGGCATCGGAATCCGGTTTGGGATGGATAATCTGAAAATTGACTCAGAAAATGGATTAGCTACTGAATTTTCTTGCCGAGCTGATTTAATCAGTATTGATATTGATCCATCTCCATCAACTCCGGCGCCAACAAATCCAACTCCCAAAATTTCATTTGAAGCAGATATTCACCGGGTTGACCCAACAACAGGGGATATGGCGTACCTCCTCAATGATTCGGCTGATCCTACTCACTTACGGTCCGTAGAAGGTGCTCTCTCTTGGTCAGCAAACGACGGATGGGATGCAAATTGCACACTGAATGACGCATCATTTGCGGGTATAACAAATTGGACATCAGATATCCCTGGTGAATTAAAACTCTCAGATCCTAACTCTTCAACTCTAGGACCTAGCCCTGGATTCTCAGAAGTTTTGAATATTTTCTTAAATTCCTATAATGAAGGTAAACCAAATACACAAATTGGCTTTTTCATGGATATCTTAGAAGCGCTAGGATTAGGTAGTTCTGGCTCGGTTATTGAGGGTGAGACAATTTCTTGGGAACTGCTTTCATCCGCTATTGAGGTAATATCTGCTGATGCGAATTCGTATATTGATCAATTATTTTCTAGTCCAACCGGGGGTTGGAATTTAGCCTCAATTGGTTCAGCTTCGAACAACTTCAATCTCTTGAGCATAATATCAAATCTTATCCAAGATTCCAATCACATCTATACAGTTGGTGGCTCAACTGAACTTGAATGCTTGGAAATGGAATTTTACTTATTTGAAAATAA
>JYMV01026427.1_pt1 | contig 32111 bp, 30 predicted proteins | sample 338911 | NCBI WGS metagenome assembly JYMV01 (sample SAMN03354496, study PRJNA234377) | hydrothermal vent metagenome | biome: Deep sea; feature: Hydrothermal plumes at the Eastern Lau Spreading Center, Western Pacific Ocean; material: Seawater | place: Tonga | collected 2009 | depth 2000 m m
CTTCGGCACTTAATTAATTAAAAGGAACTATGTATAAATTACTAATCCAATTCATACTTTTCTCTCTCTTATCTGCACAAACACCTGATGAGCTGTTACAAAATGGTCTGGACATGCTCAATAATGGTGACCTGGAAGGAGCGCAAGCTGCACTGGAAGATGCACTAGAGTCAGACCCAACATTTGCCCCGGCAATGATAGCGTTATCAAAGGTGCATTTACGTAATGGTGACATGCAGAAAACACAGGAATACATTCGTAAAGCAATTGATGCAGAACCTGAAAATCAAGATTATCGTGAAGAATTTGAACGCTTGAATGAGATCAATACATTAATGGCAGATGGTCAGCGCAATATGCAAACAGGTAATCTTTCTGCCGCATATGAATCATATCGAATTGTATTGGAGAAATTCCCGTTTTTTGCTGAAGCTGCGTACAGCATGGGTCTCGTGAAATTTCGCAAACAGGATTTTGAAGCAGCAGTCGAAAATTTTAAAAAAGCACTGGAATTAAATCATTTTCATGAAAATGCCAGGACTGCAATTGCAAATGTTGCTAAAAACAAATTTAACGAAGGCAATAATTCCTATCGGCGTCGTGATTTTGAAGGTGCCTTAGAAGCTTATATGGAAGTATTAAAGATAGATGAATCTTTTTATCAAGCCCATTATCAACTTGGTGTTATTCAAGCCAAGATGGGAGATCGCAATACTGCTATTGATCATTATCAAAAAGCCCTGGATATTGCACCAGATTTCTATAAAGGCTATTATGCCATGGCACTTTCACAAAAAGCGGAAAGCGATTTGGCTGGAGCATTATCGTCACTTAAATCTGCGGTAGAGATTAATCCTGGCTACGATAAAGCCTATGGAACAATGGGTGACATCTACATTGATGAAAAGGATTTTGAGAAGGCAGTGAATATTCTCAATTTAGCTATTCAAGTTAATCCCCAGTACGCAAAAGGATATTTAAGCTTGGGCATCGCTTATTCTGATCAGGAAAAATATGATCTTGCCCAACCCCCTTTAGAGATGGCTACATCACTTGATCCAAAAAGTTACATGGGTTGGTATCGTTTGGCTGTCGCTTATAATGCTCTAGGTGATTGTGAAAATGCCAAGCGCGCTGCATATAAAACCACTGATTTAAAAGCAGTTTTTGGTGGTGGCTGGCTCGAACTGGGTGTCGCCGAATGGTGCGGCGGAAAGGGTAGTAAACGTGCCGCAGAAAATGCTCTGGAAAAAGCCCGCAATGACCGTACGTGGCGCAAAAGTGCAGAATATGAACTGGATAAAGTTCGCAATCCTAAAAAATATCAGAAATAATTTCTCTTAACTTACATTCCTTGTAAGTTCCCGCCATGATAAACGCGGTCATATTTGACCTCGATAATACCTTGTTGGACTTCATGAAAATGAAGGAATTTGCAGTAAAAGCTGCAATTACAGGCATGCAGGAAGCCGGTCTGGAAGTCGATTCAGAAAAAGCGTATGAACGTATTATTGAGATGTATATTGAACAAGGTTGGGAAAATCAGCAAATCTTTGATATATATCTCACAGAAACAATAGGTCATGTTGATAATAAACTTCTTGCAGCAGGAATAGTTTCTTATAGGCGCGCCCGGGAAGCCAATCTGCAAGTGTATCCTAACGTCAACAGTACTTTAAGTCAGCTGATAAAAATGAACATCAAATTAGCTGTTGTTTCTGATGCACCCAGCAGGGAAGCCTGGATGCGGTTATATTATCTGAACCTTCATCATATTTTTGATTTTGTACTTACTTTCGACGATACACGAGCACACAAACCTTCACCGATCCCATTTAAGATGGCACTTGAAAAATTAAACTGTGCTGCGGAAAACACATTAATGGTAGGTGATTGGCCAGAACGAGATGTGGAAGGAGCAAAGCAGTTGGGGATGAAAACGATTTTTGCCCGCTATGGTGATACATTCGGAACAACTGATTCTGGCGCTGACTGGGATGTGGATGATATTCATCAAATTGTCGATATTGTGTCTGAGCTAAATGCCGCCTGAAATCTTTATTGGGACGGATATTGTAGATGTACTCCGCATTCGGGAATTGATCGACGCTCATCCAAAACGCTTTATACAGCGTACGTATACCGATCAAGAACAATCATATTGTGCAGGGAAGGCTGATTCCGTCATTCATTATGCCGGTCGGTTTGCTGCCAAGGAAGCCATTAAAAAGGCGTTGATGACATCTGGAATTAAGGATCCCATTTCCTGGGTGGATATGGAAATACTTGCCGATCAGAACGGAGCACCGATCGTGCATTTGCACGGAAAATCATATACTGGTTTAGATTGTAAAGTTTCTATTGCTCACACCAATGATACAGCCATTGCCTCGGCTGTAATTGTAAAATAATCATGAGAATTATCACTGTTGCACAGGCAGCTGAATTGGATCAAAAAGCCATGCAGGATCATGGTATTTCTGGAATTGATTTAATGGGTGCTGCCGGAAAAGCTATTGCAGAAGAAGTAAAAAAAATAGCAGCAGATATCCACGACCCCAGGATCGTCATCGTTTGCGGAAAGGGAAATAATGGTGGCGATGGTTTTGCCGCAGCTGCTTGTATAGATCAATTTTCAGTTCAAGTTTTTAGTATAGTTGATCAAGATGATATCAAAGGCGATTCTGCTCATTTTCATGAATTATGTATCCAGAAAAAAGTAACAATCCATTATGGAATTAATACTCCGGATGATCATGAATGTGATTTAGTTATTGATGCATTACTCGGGACAGGGTGTCAAGGTGAACTAAGAGATGATATTGCAAAATGGACAACGTGGATGAATAAATTATCTTGTTTTGTATTAGCGGTAGATTGTCCTACTGGAATCGATGGGAACAGGGGTATTGCGGCTCAAAATTCTGTACGTGCTGAAAAAACAGTCACAATGGGTTACCCAAAACTGGGTCTTTATATTAAACAAGGGCAGGAACACGCGGGCGAAATAGAAGCAGTCGATATTGGTTTTCCGGATATCATAGATGAATTACCGGGTTTAAGATGGAGCACATTTGCAGCACCAAATATTTCTGACATGTTTTCCAAGCTTGATACAGATACCTATAAACATCGGCAGGGCAAATTGCTGTTAATTGCCGGTTCCAAAGGTATGACAGGCGCTGCAGTATTAAGTACATTTGGTGCATTACGTTCCGGAGCAGGCTTAACAATTACATGTGCTCCGGAATCCATTGAGGAGATTTATGAAAAAACCATCATTGAAGGTATGACTATCGGTTGTCCTGATGGTGGCAATGGATTTTTGATTCCGGCCAGTTATAAGATAATTGAAGAAAAATTCGAATGGTGTGATGCAATTGTTATTGGTCCTGGGCTTGGAAATAATGCAAAAACAATAAAATTGGTTGAACAGATTGTTTTCAATGCGCAAAAACCCATGATTATTGATGCCGATGGATTGCGCATGTTTCACGGTAATCTGAATTTATTTAAAAAGATAAAGGTACCATATATCATTACACCACACGAAGGTGAATTCTGCGGTCTATTGGGCATTGACCAGGGTCAATTTTTAGATGATTATCCAAATATTATTGAGCAATTTATGGCTGATTTTCCTGGTGTGCTGGTATTAAAAAATGCACCGACAATTACATTTCAAAATAATGATGCAATTATTAATTCAAGTGGCAATCCTGGTATGGCGACAGCAGGAATGGGTGATGTTTTAGCCGGAATATTGGGTACATTTGCAGCTCAGGGTATGGATGTATTTCAAACAGCTCAAGCAGGTGTATATCTCCATGGATTTGCAGCGGATTGTAAAATAGAAGAAAAAGGTCTAAGGGGATTAATCGCTTCAGATATTTTGGAAGAATTGCCAAAGGTAATGCGTGAATTTGACTAAAAATCAATACCGTATAGGTTTGGTATTATATATACTTGCAATATTAGCAGCATCAAGTATTCCCGGGAAATCCTTACCTAAATTAGTCATTTTATCTCCAGACAAACTATTGCACATAGCAGAGTACGGAATTTTAGGTTTTTTAGCTTATAAAAGTTTTGATTCTATGTCGCTGACTATCATTGTTGGATCATTATTATTTGCCGGATTGGATGAATTTTGGCAATCATTTGTCCCTGGCCGTATGCCCAGCATTTATGATGTCATTGCTGATTTAATCGGTTTTACAATCGTCGTGGGAACGATGTATTATTATTCACGTAAAAGAGCCTAATCAATATCTAATGGATAAGTTAGTTATACACGGTAAAAAACCCTTAAGCGGTACAGTTGATATTAGCGGCGCAAAAAATGCTGTTTTACCTATGATGACTGCTGCCTTGCTTACTGATGACATCACAATCATTCATAAAGTTCCTGATCTAAGGGATACACGGACTATGATTCGGTTGCTGGAAATGATCGGAGCAGGTGTCGAATTTGATAATGGAACTCTAAAGATCGATGGAGCATCTGTGAATAAGCTTGAGGCACCCTATGAGTTGGTTAAAACCATGCGGGCCTCTTTTTATGTTATGGGTCCATTATTGGGTCGCTTTGGAGAAGTAAAAGTATCCTTACCAGGCGGATGTGCTTGGGGTCCAAGGCCGGTCGATTTTCATTTAATGGGTATGGAAAAACTTGGTGCGGATGTTACGTTGGAACAAGGGTATATACTGGCGACGGGATCACCATTGAAAGGCGAAAATATCTGTTTTGATTTCCCCTCCGTTGGCGCCACTGGAAATGTGGTTATGGCAGCAGTATTGGCCGAAGGAACTACTGTTATTGAAAATGCAGCACGGGAACCGGATATTGTTCAGCTCTGTGAAATGCTGAATATGATGGGCGCAAATATCTCCGGACTGAATACAAGTACTTTAACTATTGGTGGAGTCAGTGAGCTGTTTCCCACTGAAATAACAGTCATCCCAGACCGCATTGAAACAGGCACATTTCTTATGGCCGGGGCAGCATTGGGGGATATAACGCTCAATCATGCTGAACCACATCATCTGCAAACAGTGTTGGATAAACTTGAAGAATGCGGTGCCAATTATTCAACTGAAACTGGTAAAATTCATATCAAGAAGGCTGATGAAATAAACGCTGTCGATGTAACCACAGAAGTGTATCCGGGATTTCCTACAGATTTGCAGGCCCAGTGGATGGCGCTGATGTGTGCTGCGAATAGTCAGTCCGTTGTAACTGACACTGTCTATCATGATCGTTTCACGCATATCCCAGAATTGAACCGCCTGGGAGCGAAAATTTCTTTACACGAAAACGTAGCAAAAGTGAAAGGTGATGTTTCATTAAAGGGAGCACAGGTGATGTCTACCGATATTCGTGCTAGTGCTTCCCTGATCTTGGCTGGACTTATGGCTGAAGGGCGAACAGACGTAAGCCGTATCTATCATATTGACAGGGGTTATGAAAATATTGAGGAAAAATTCAGATCGTTAGGTGCTGAAATTTCTCGTGTATCAGTATAAACAAATTTTCTTTTTTCCTATATTATTAACTGTATACATTCTCACTTGGCACTAATAATAACAGCCTGATGAAGATAGTACTAATCGGCGCGGGTGAAGTGGGGTTCCACGTCGCCAAAGCCTTAATTGAAGACGGTCACGATATTACTGCGGTAGATATCAATCCAGAGAAATGCCGCCGTATTACCGAAAACCTCGATGCCATCAATGTCGAAGGCAACGGTGCCAGCCCAAAGATACTCCATAAAGCTCGCGTAGAAGAAGCAGACTATGTTTTATGTCTGACTAGGATCGATGAAGTCAACCTCATTGCTGCTCAACAAGCTCATGAATTGGGTGCAAAACATATTATCGCCCGACTGCGCAATCAACAGTACAGTGACAGGGATTCCATAATAAAACCTGAAAAATTTGGTGTGGATCTGGTTATTCATCCTGAACTTGAGGCATGTTTGGAAATCAGTAGGTTGGTTCGTCATCCTTATGCCACTCAAGTGATGGACTTCGAAGACGGACGGCTGCAGATGCTGGGTTTCAGTTTAGGGAAAGGATGTTCACAAATTATCGGTAAATCTGTAAGAGATATTTGCGAACATACAGAAGATTATAAATTTGGTGTTATCGCTGTTTTGCGGAATACTGAAACAACTGTGCCCTGGTCTGACTTTCAATTTCAAGAAGGTGATATAGTCTATTTTGTGCTTCGCACGGAACATGTTCATCATCTAATTACACTGCTTGGTAAAGCATCTGAATACTCTAATCGTGTGATGATCATTGGTGGCAGTAAGATCGGCCGATCCTTAGCTGAAAATCTACAGGATGAAATGAACGTGCGGCTGGTGGAAAGTAATAGAGAAAAAGCCGAGCATATAGCCAATCATTTGGAAAATATCATGGTTATCAATGCCGATGGTACAGATATGGAATTTCTGCAATCAGAAAACGTTCATGAAATAGACAATTTCATTACTGTAACGGAAAATGAACAGACGAATATCCTTGCGGGTCTTTTAGCCCATCATTTTGGAGTTAAACAATCCATTATTCATGTCAGCAATACAGAATTTTTACCCATTATTCAAGAGTTGGGAATCGGCCCAATAATTAGTAAGAATATGTCGACAGTCAATACAATCCTGCGCAAAATCCGCAGTGATATATCAGATACGTCTGTTTTTACTTTTGATGAAATTGATGTGGATGTTATAGAACTCCAACCGGATCCGGGCAGCCGTGTAACAAAGATGGAATTATCAGAATTATCATTTCCAAAGGAAAGTATCGTAGGTGTAATCAACCATCATGGTCATTTAAGTATCGCCCGCGGTAGTTCCCGCCTGACAGCTGAAGATACCGTTTTGGTATTTGCCAAGAATAATGCCTTCAATGCTGTCCGCAAGCTCTTCCGAGCCTGATGAATATTCGTACTGTTTTTAATATATTAAGTGCTTTATTAGTGATACTGGGGGTATCAATGTTGATCCCCGCAGCTATTGCCTATGGTTATGGTGAAAACGATCTCAATGGTTTTTTGTGGTCGTTGTTTATCTGTTTTATATTAGGAATTCCTACTTGGTTAGCGACAAGGAAACACAGAAAATTAACCAACAAAGATGGTTTTGCCATTGTTTCCTTTACGTGGATAACAACAGCATTGATTGGTGCACTGCCATTTTATATTTCTGGAATCATCCCGAATTTCACTGACGCATTTTTTGAATCGATGTCTGGTGTAACCACAACCGGTGCTACGATCATTGGCAGTTCTGTTACATTACCCCATCTCCCTAATGGGATTGAAAGTTTACCCCACGCTACGTTGTATTGGCGTTCTTTTATTCAATGGATTGGCGGTATGGGAATTATTGTTTTTTATATTGCCATTTTACCATTATTGGGTGTTGGGGGCTTCCAGTTGTTCAAAGCAGAAGTACCTGGACCTGTTGCAGATAAAATTCGTCCACGAGTTCGTGAAACAGCTAAAATATTATGGATGGTTTATCTAGGTTTCACTGCAACTCAAATTTTGTTATTAGTCATCAGTGGAATGCCATGGTTTGATTCGATCTGTCATTCTTTTACCACCATGCCAACTGGGGGTTTCTCCACTAAAAATGCCAGTATTGGGTTTTACGACAGTGCTGCAATTCAATATATCATCATTTTCTTTATGTTCCTGGCCGGTATCAATTTTTCCCTACATTTTCATGCGATAACGGGGAATGTGAAATCCTATTTTAGAGATAAGGAGTTTTTGACCTATTTTGGAATTATTATTGTTGTTGCTTTTCTGATCTTCTCAAGTATTTCTGCTGGTGGGAATGAATGGACAGAAAAACATTTCCGTGATTCGCTCTTTCAGACAGTTGCAATTTTAACCGGTACCGGTTATTCTACAGCAGATTATGAATTGTGGGCATATTTTGCTCAATTTATGATCTTATTTATGATGTTTGTCGGCGGTATGGGCGGTTCTACTACCGGTGGAATGAAAATTGTTCGTATTATGCTCTTGTTCAAATATGCTGCGAAGGAAACACGGCGCATGCTTCATCTTAAAGCAATTATCCCTATTCGCATTGGCAGTCGCTATATTTCCGAAGATGTGATCCGCAATACTTTGGGATTTTTTCTATTCTACATATCAATTTTTGCTGTTACTACCATGGTACTGACAACCATGAATATTGACCTTGAATCTGCCATTGGCGCGTCCGCTTCAGCCATCGGCAATATTGGCCCGGGTTTAGGTGCGTTTGGACCCACGGATAATTATGCATTGTTACCGGCATTCGGTAAATGGATGTTGTGTTTTTGTATGCTTTTAGGACGTCTGGAAATATTCACTGTTATGGTGCTGCTCAGCCGGACATTCTGGAAATAATTAAAAAAATCTCATGGAATATCTGTTAATAGAAAAAATAGATGGCATTGGTGTAATCACGATCAATCGACCCGATGTTTTGAATGCCATGAACGCCGGTGTTGTGACTGAATTATCAACTGCTGTTTCAGATATGATTGCAGATAATGACATTGGGGTAATCATTATTACCGGAAGTGGAGAGAAGGCATTTGTAGCCGGTGCTGACATTAAAGCAATGCAGCAGATGGATACTGAAAAAGCCCTTGAATTTGGAAAAGCAGGTCAGAATATGACACTGGTAATAGAAAATTCACCAAAACCAGTTATCGCTGCTGTGAATGGTTTTGCTCTTGGCGGAGGCTGTGAAATCGCATTGGCGTGTCATATAAGAATCGCCAGTGAAAATGCTGTATTTGGTCAACCAGAAGTTTTATTAGGTATCATTCCTGGTTGGGGCGGAACTCAACGATTGCCAAAGATTGTGGGAACAGGAATCGCTAATGAAATGATTATTACTGGAAACCACATTTCTGCCGATGAAGCGTATAGAATTAGGTTAGTGAATCACATTGTTCCTCAAAATGAGCTAATGGATACGTGTAAATCTATTGGAAAAAAGATCCTAAAAAATGGACCCAATGCCATTGCCAATTCATTACAATGCATTTATGAAAGTTTTGACAAATCTATTCAGGATGGTTTAGCTGTTGAAGTAGACGCATTTGCAAAATTATTTAGCTCGGATGAAGCTAAAGAAGGTATGACTGCATTTGTTGAAAAACGGAAAGCCAATTTCCGTTCATAAACTATATCTTTTAAAAATATGAAATTAAGTTTTACCCGTTATGATTTACACTGTTTCCATCCCTTTGGGATATCACGAAATACACATGAAACATATCCTGAAATTTTCGTTTATTTAGAGGAAGAAGGCATTCTTGGACGGGGAGAAGCATCACCATCAGAACGTTACGGCGAATCAGCTGATCTAATTCTGTCTAAATTGGAAAAGGGAATTAAATTTCCAGAAGTTCCCTTGTCTCCTCAAAAATTTGAAGCAAATGTTTTACCTCAGTGCAATGGTATCAAAGCAATGGAAATGGCTTTCAGTATGGCCTATCTGGATTGGTGGACACAAAGAGAGGGAATGGCTATGAAAAACTTTTTTGGAATCGATGATAAAAAGGGTCTCCATACTTCTTTTACAATTGCCATTGGAAATATGAATCTCATTCAGCAAAAAGTAAAAGAAGCTGAACCGTACCACATTCTTAAAGTGAAGTTGGGAACAGATCATGATCATGAAATAATTAATGCTATTCGAGCAGAAACAGATAAAGTTATTCGTGTGGATGCAAACGAAGGCTGGAATTTAGAAACTGCCGTAGAAATGTGTAAATGGCTGGCGGATAAGAATGTAGAATATGTGGAACAACCTTTACCGGCTGAAAATGTGGCTGAAACAGCTGAATTAAAAAATAAGTCACCAATACCCTTATTTGCCGATGAAAACTGCATTATACCGGATAATATCCCGGAAATTGCCCATGCGTTTGATGGAATTAACATAAAGCTCATGAAATGCGGTAGTATGCTGAAAGCAAAAGAGATGATCGAAATGGCCCGTGAACTGGATTTATCTATCATGCTCGGTTGTATGATAGAGTCATCAATTGGAATCACTGCGGCAGCCCATTTATCTCCATTAGTGGATCATGCTGATCTGGATGGGCATTTATTGATTGATAACGATCCTTATATTGGAGTCCGGATTGAAGATGGACGGGTTGTGATTCCAGATGGACTTGGATTGGGTATTGAATTAGATTCAAATCAACCAGGACTAAAATAGATGAAGATCAAAGGAATAGAACATATTGGTATTGCGGTGGAATCATTGGCTAAAGATTCTCCATTCTGGAAGCATATCTTAAACCTTGAACAAAAAGGAACAGAAACAGTCGCAAGTGAAGGTGTAATAACGGATATTTATGAGACTGGCAGGGGAAAGATAGAACTTTTAGAAGCAATTGGAAAAGATTCAACGATTGCCAGGTATCTTGAAAAACGAGGAGCAGGGGTGCATCATGTTTGTTTTGAAGTTGAAGATATTCAACTCTCAATAGAGGAATTAATTGATAAAGGAATTGATGTTATCTATAAAAAGCCCAAGGTAGGGGCAGAGGGATTTTTAGTTACATTTATCCATCCCAAAAGCACCGGGGGTGTGCTTGTAGAATTAGCGCAGCAAAAAATCTAACCGCGACAGTAATTTTTCAAATAACCAGGAATGGTGATACCCTCTTGTAAAATAGGATCGGATTCTGGTTCACCATATGTTTGATTAATGGGTATAACACCTGCCCAATAGTCCAAAGCATAATCTTCATCTTCATCATCTGGAGGTCCTACACTTATTTTTGCTGATGCTTCGTCAATGGGCATTCTTACTACAGATGTTTGTTTCAATTCTGAATTATTGGGCTGCCTGGCATCATCCCATCGTCCGGGAGCAATATGATCGGTGATTGACTTGAATGCAGCCATGCGTTCATTATGATCTTTAATAATTTCACCTTTTCCAAAAATAACAGCTGAACGATAATTCATGGAAGAATTAAATAACGAACGGGCCATAACAAGTCCGTCCAAAAGTGTAATTGTTACACATATTTCATTATTATTTGATATTTTCAATAATCGACTGGCATTTGATCCATGAAATACAATATGATCACCCATACGTGCGTGAATAGTAGGTATGACTACAGGTTTTCCATCATGAATAATTCCGAGATGACAGAATAGTGCTTCATCAATGATTGCGTGAACCGTTTCCTTGCTGTAATCCGACTTGTTTGAAATACGTTTTACTCTATTGCGATTTGAAATAGGATATGTTTTCATTATGACCTCTGATTTGATTTTGAAATTACTATTAAAAATATATTCAGGCGGTGTTTTCCGAGAGTATTCTTATTAATTTCATCTTCTAATGTCCACCAAAAAATCTGAGCGCAAACGACTTTTTCTCATCGACGGCTATGCATTGCTGTTCAGAGCTCATTATGCTATGATACGCAATCCGCTCATTACAACCATGGGCCAACATACCAGCGCACTCTTTGGTTTTATCAACATGATTTTTCGACTCATCCGTCAAGAAAAACCCGATTACATCGCCGCAGCATTTGACCGCAAGGAAAAGACCTTCCGTCATAAAAAATATCCGGAATACAAAGCTAACCGCGAAGAAATGCCCCAGGAATTACAAGATCAATTAGATCACCTTTGGAAATTGTTAGAAGCGTTGAATTTACCAAATATCAGCAAAGCAGGTTTTGAGGCGGATGATGTGATCGGTACTCTTGCCAAAGAGGGTGAAGCCGAAGGACTGGATGTTTTTATATTCAGCGGCGATAAAGATTTCGCACAATTAATCACGGAACACGTATTTCTTTATTCACCTATTGTAAGGTCAAGAGAGATCAATATTATTGACCCGGAGGGTGTTCAGGAAAAATGGGGAGTACCCCCTGAGAAGTTTATCGACTTCTTGGGACTGATGGGAGATACTTCAGATAATATTCCCGGCGTCATGGGTGTGGGTAAGAAAACTGCTGCCAAATTGATACAGGATTACGGTTCTCTTGAAGGAGCACTGGAAAATGCTGAAAATGTCAGGAATAAGAGGGTAAGAGAAGGCCTGATTAACGGTATAGAAAATGCCCGATTGAGCAAAGAATTAGTTACCATCATAACGGATATGGACCTGGATTGTGATATATTAAAGTTTGATCGCAAGGAATTTGATATAGATGCGTTAACGGACCTGTTTGTTGAACTGGAATTTAATGCTCTTATAAGTCAATTAGATGAGTTTGGAGATAGCCCAGCCATAGAAGAAAAGAAAGATTATAAAAATTATAATACAATAACTAACATTGATGACTTAAAGTTATACTTTAATGAATTAACAAAGCAGAAACTCATTTCTCTCGATCTTGAAACGGACTCTGTTTCACCCATGCAAACAACCTTGGTAGGCATGAGCTTTTCAACAGCAAAAGATGAGGGTGCATATATACCGATTCAATATGGTGATAAATCTAAAAACAACTTTGGGAAAGATGACCTTAAGAAAGTATTGGAATTAGCAAAACCCATACTTGAAAATCCTGAGATTAAGAAAACAGGGCAAAATATCAAGTTTGATGCACTGGTTATGAAAAATCATGGTGTAAATGTAGAAGGTATCGAATTCGATACCATGCTGGCAGCTCACCTTATCAAGCCAGAGGGGCGTTCGTATAAAATGGACAACTTGAGCCTTGAGTATTTGAATTACCATCGGGAACCCATTGAAGAACTTATTGGTAAAGGGAAAAACCAGATAACCATGAGCGATGTGGAATTGGAAAAGGCATCTTTCTATGCCGCTGAAGACGCTGATATTGTCTTACAGCTCACTAAAATATTCCAGGAAAAATTGGATGAAGTCAAACTTACAAAATTTTATAATACAGTTGAGATACCATTAATACCCGTATTGGTATCTATGGAATACGATGGTGTATATGTTGATAAAAAGCAGCTGCTGGATAAATCTGTAGAATTTGGTAAAAAATTGGATGGATTGTCAGCTGATATTCTAAAGCACGCCGGGACAGAATTCAATATCAATTCCACTCAGCAATTGGCCAATATCTTATTTGATAATCTGGGACTTCCACAGATCAAAAAACGTTCTACTGCAGAAGATGTATTGGAAAGGCTGCGGGAAGAACATCCGTTACCTGGATTAATATTGAAATACAGGAAATTGAATAAACTGAAGAACACCTATCTCGATTCTATCCCGCAACATATTCATCCGGTGACTAAACGGATCCACAGTTCATTCAGTCAGACCGTGGCAGCCACAGGACGGCTCTCTTCCAGCAATCCCAATTTTCAGAATATCCCCATTCGCACGGAAGAAGGTCGTGAGATCCGCAAGGCCTTTGCAGCGCAGGAAAAGAATAATATCATTTTTTCAGCTGATTATTCCCAGATCGAACTGCGTGTCATGGCTCACTTAAGTGGCGACAAAGGATTGCAAACTGCTTTTGCCAATGGTGAGGATATTCACGCCCGTACAGCAAGCGATATTTATGGTGTTCCCATTGATGATGTATTACCGGAAATGCGCCGTGTGGCCAAGATCGTTAATTTTGGGATCATGTACGGAGCCGGACCTTTTCGCATGAGCCAGGAGCTAGGCATTCCGCGGGCCGAGTCCCAATTGATCATTGACCGTTATTTCGAGCGTTTTGCAGGAATACGTGATTATATTGATGCAACTATCACAAAAGCAGAATCAGATCAATATGTAGAAACAATGCTGGGTAGACGCCGCCCTGTGTGGAATATCAACAGTGATAATCATATGCATCGCGAAGCCGCAAAAAGAATGGCCATCAATATGCCCATTCAGGGTACGGCAGCTGAAATGATCAAACTGGCCATGATCCATATTCATAAGCTCATGAAAAATGAAAAAATGAAATCGAAGTTAGTTTTACAAATTCATGATGAATTATTATTTGAAGTCCCAAAAGCAGAATTGGATGATTTACAATCTATAGTGATTGAGAAAATGGAAGGAGCGCTTAAACTGGATGTGCCAGTTATAGTTGATTCTGGTGTAGGGGATTCGTGGTTTGAAGCGCATTAATTTTGGTAAATAGTAAATGGTGAAATGGTAATTGGTGAATTGTGATTGGTAAAGTAGTAAGTTTTTAATGTAAAAATTCCATACTGATTTGCAAATACATTTAATTAAAATTTCTCTTTACTCAGTGGTTTAAAATGGAAGCAAGTATAACACTTAAAAAAGTTGGTAAACTGGTTGGAGATAAAACCATCCTGGCTGGTCTGACTTTTGGCATTGAAAAAGGAACGATTGTTGCCATAGTCGGCGATAATGATGCCGGAAAATCCACAATGCTGCGTTTGCTGGCTGGCTTGGAAAATCCCAATTACGGTTCAGTTTTTCTTCATGGGCTGGATACGGATAAACGCCGTTTGGAAACTCGCCAAACGGTTGGCTACGTTCCCCATGATATTGACCTGGATCCCTGGCTCACGTTGGAACAGAATATCCATTTTGATGCACTTTTATATGGCACACATATGGAAAAAATTCAATCTCGAATTCATGAATACAGCCAGGCATTAGCAGTAGGTGATTTTTTGTATTCTATGGCGGGCCGTGTTCCGCAGGGCATTCAGAAAAAAGCCATGATTATTCGCGCATTGGCCCATGACCCAACGATTTTAATTATGGATGAACCTACGGCATTTATGGACGCAGAATCACGACGGCTTACCTGGAACCTCATGCGCGAATTTCACGGAGATAGGACGATTGTTTATTCCAGTCAATTCTTGCCGGAAGTAGAAGCAGCCAATGACCGTATTATGGTTATTCATGAAGGCAGTGTCCTTTTGGATGGAAGTCTGGACAAACTGCTGGAGAGCACTCTTGAATACCATCAATTTGCCATAGAATTTGAAGAATTGACCGATGAGCTGTTTGATTCTCTTAGTGGAGTTACAACTGTGGTTAATCCCACAAAAATGGGAAATACATTTCATTTTTATGGACGTTCAAGAAAAGTATTTTTTGAAGTATTAAATGCCTGCTCCGGAGCATTAATGAAAGATCTGTCTATTGAAAAACTATCGTTGCAGGATCTTTTAGATTCAGCATTTGCCCAAAAGGGGTTGGACGGATGAGCGCTTTTATTATTCGCCGCTGGTGGTTGATTCGCAATCGTTTTATTTCGTCCATTGCGCTGGCTTTCATTGTCCCGAGCATTTTATCGATTGTTACTGTTTTTGGTACAAAAAACATTGTTGTCCGCAGTGTTAATGGTCAGCCTTATGAAATATGGGTATTGCCTGGATTAATGATGTTTTTGGCGGCTGTTTTGATCACTCCGTTGATCTACAGGGATTTCTTTGATCTCCGCATTCATAACAAAGGCAAGTCATCAATCATATTAGGCATTTTGGTCAGCGCGCTATTGGAAGTGCTATTTATCATTTCAATTGGTATGGGTGTATACAGTATCATTTTTCCTCATACTGTCATGTTAGATCGTGCCGGGTATATTTTATTGTATTCGGTCATATTCGCGCTTCTTTACGGAAATATTATCATTATGCTTTCACTATTAACAGAACGTATTTCTGTGTTTATGTCAGCGCTGTTAACGACATTAATTACCATCATGTTCGCATGTGGCTTATTTATTGAATTCGATTTCTTTCCATTAACAATGAGTACTGTTTTTCAATATTTCCCATTAAGTATGTTAAGCACTGCCTGCCGCTCAATTATTTTCATCAATACATTCGATATGATCAACACTGTAACCCCGATTGTTATTACTATCTTGTTGATTGTTTTTAACAGTTTTTTATTGAAACGAAAAATGAAACAATGATTGCTTATTTAAGCGGTGCTATGGAGCATGTCGCTGATGAAGGTGCCGGCTGGCGTTCAGACATGGCCCAATGGCTTAAATCCGAGCTAGGTCACGATGTGATCGATCCTGTAATTACTTCACAGGCATTGGTAGAAAAAAATAATGCACAGGATTATCGTGATTGGAAGACATCTGATCCAATCCGGTTTGTGGAATTTGTTCGCAAAGCCATAAACTTGGATCTGGAAAATGTGATGGAAAAGGCAGATTATGTTATTTGTCTGTGGAATGAAAATGTTTTCAAAGGTGGCGGTTCCCACGGAGAGGTGACGATGGCTTATTACTCAGGTAAACCCGTCTATCTCATTAGTGAACTTGCTAATGATGATTTGAGTGGTTGGATCATGTCATGTTCTACAAGCATTTTTACTGAAATAACTGAATTAAAATCCTTTTTAAAAGAAACTTATTCAAACGGGTAACGTTGGCGAAAAAATGGTTGGACCAAAAGTATATATTCATCTAGACCGCTTAATTCATAATTACCACGTAATTCGTGATCGAATTGGTGGAAGTCCCATTATGGGTGTAGTTAAAGCCAACGGTTATGGGCACGGCGCAATCGAATGTTCAAAAGCGCTGGTGCAAGAAGGCTGTGAATTTTTAGCAGTATTCACCTTTGATGAAGCCATGGAATTGCGTGAGGCGGATATCGAAACTAACATTATGATATTTTCACGTATGCAAAGGGAATTTATTTCAGATGCAGTAGAATACAATATTACATTGAATTTGTCCGGAACTGATGATGTAAAACATCTAGAAGAGTTTGCGGAACAATCCGGTTTATGTCCGAAGTTTCATCTCAAAGTAGATACAGGAATGAACAGGCTAGGTGTTCCTTTTGATGAAACCGCTATTGTTTTGAAAAAAATTAGTACAAAACTTCATCTTCATTGCGAAGGGATTTACAGTCATTATGCCACTGCTGATGAAGGTGATTTGACATATGCAGAATGGCAGTTGGAACAATTTAAACTGGTTCTTTCATTGGCTGAGGAAATGGGTCTGCGATTCAAGTATCGCCATTTTTCCAACAGTGGCACTGTATTAAATATGCCGCAAACCAATTTTGATATTGTCCGTGTAGGTATGCTACTATATGGAGCCTTTCCATCCGATGAAGTGCCCACAGACTTGGACATTAAACCGGTGATGGAATTTCGCGGGCCTATTGTCAGTTTGCGCCGAATAAAAGCTGGGACAAAAGTTTCATATGGTGGTGTTTGGGAAGGAAAAAAGGATACAACCATCGGCGTGATTCAAACGGGGTTTGCGGATGGCTTTCCCAGATCCTGGTACGATGGTGGCTATATAATATATAAAGGCAAATCCTATCCAATTGCCGGCCGGGTGTGTATGGACCAGATGATGATAGACTTTGGCGATGATGAGCCAAGGATTGATGAAGAAGTACTATTATTTGGAGAAAATGGGAACGATTCGCTGCATATGGAAGAGATCGCCCAGCAGATCAATACCACACCTTACGTTTTGTCCACTGGTATACACGGCAGAACAGAACACATTTATTTACCCTAAATTTCAATCGAATCGCTATCAGCACTCCATTCGGAATAATGTGGAAGCCCATCATCCATTTTTACCCAATGGATCCGTTTCCTATCCCAGATGTGCTTTGATGGATTAACAGCATTGGGGTCATCCATTGTTCCAACAGTGATATCTATTGCATCATCGCCACGTTGAAAATAACTGATGGATGAACCGCATTCATTGCAGAAACCACGCTCAACTTTATTATCGGTTCATCCAGGGGAATGATCGCCCAAGAGACAAAAGGGCCGCCAACTGAGCGTTTGCAATTATCGCAATGACAATGGACCACTAAGGGTTCCGCAGTCATTTCATAACGGATCCTACCGCAGTAACAGCCACCCGTAAACATTATTCAGAATCCTTTTCCGGGTTTCTCACCCAGGAGCGTCGTTCGCTGAAAACGCGTTTCTTCAAGTCAGCCCATTCATTAATAATATATTTTAAATGAATCCCCTCATCGGGGTCAGCATCCAATTTCGCCTCGATCAACTTATTCATTTCATCTCGGGTGGCATCAATATCGCCATGGCTTTTTATTTCTTCTTTTGACCATGAATCCTTTTCAGCTTGAAACCCCTCTTTATCCAATGCTGCTTGTGATACTTGTTCTTTTCGTCCAAAAAGAAACACAAGTAAAAATAAAATTAAAACAATTACAGTGATTATTATTTCATTCATAAAAACCTCATTCCAGGAAAACGGGAATTCTTAATATTCCCGCCCAATATAACGAAACCATGGCAGCCATTACGGCCAAAGCTATAGGCCATGCGAACATGGCCAAGCGGATAAAATCCTTGGCTTCCAGCATGCCTGCTGCATAAACAATTGAACTGGCGGGAGTTCCGATCACAAGCCAGAAAGCGAGAGATGTGGCAATGGCCAATCCAATGCCTACCAATAAAGGATTCGTTCCGGAACTCTGTGCCATATCAAGTACTACAGGACCGATCACTGCAACCGTAGCCCCTGCGCTCATCAGGTTTGTGAGGCTGGCTCCAATGGCGACAACCAGCAGGATCAATGCAATTCCCGAATCAATTCCCAAGGGAGCTAACAAAGCTATAATACTATCTGCCAGCCATCCCGCTGCGCCAGACGCTCTAAATACAGTGCCAAGACTGATGGCGCCGGCATAAAGGATAATCACTCCCCAACTAACATTTTCTTCATAATCCCTCCAGGATGTCAAACCCAAGAGCATATAGAGTACCGCGCCGGAAATGGCTACACCTCCAAGACCCAATGAAAAGCCAAGTATATTTTTGGTGATGGATTTATCAGTGATCCACATGAAGACAACCAGCAGCATTATTCCGGCTACGAGGTATTGTTTGGCGTTCATTTTGCCGTGTTTTTCCAAATCAGATTTTAATGTAGACACTGCTTCTGATAGATCACTGACTTCCGGTTTAAAAACCAATGGCAGTATAAAGGACATAAATATCGACATGGCAAACGTGTAGAAAACACCCATGGACATCCATTGGAAAAATGAAACTTCCACTCCGATATTGGATAAAAAGCCAATCATAATGGCATTGCGGGCGCCGCCGGAGGGACTCATGGGCGCGCCGATCATACAGCCCACTGCGATGGACATCATGAGCAGTTTTCCCAGGTTTGGCGCCGGGATAGTTTTATTGGTGAGCGTATACAACGCAAGAGCGATGGGGACGTACATAGGGGCAATGGAAGCTTCATTAATAAAGGCGGATGGGATGGCCGTCCCGAGTAAAAGTCCAATAACAATCATGCGTGTTTTGGAACCGGACATTTTCATCACCAGCATACCAATGCGCTTGTCCAGTCCATATTTTACCAGTGTAGCGCCGATGGCCAACGATCCTGCAATAAACCAAACGGCATCATGGGCATACGTGAAAACAATGTGCGACGGTGCTGTGATTCCAAAAAATAATTGTACTAGACCGATAAGCAGTGCCACTGCCGGCATGGGAATAGCTTCCGTCGCAAAGAAGATTGTACACGCCGCCAGCAAGGCGATAATTATCTGAATATTCGTTGCCTTGATGGCAACGTCTGCGTCTGATAAACCGGAGAAAACAGACGCCGCCTTTTCGGACATGGACGCGGGTAGGGGCATGACAAAGCCGATGAGAATGAAGAGCGCCAGGCCCACGGCCAACCATTTGAAATTAGTCGTTTTGGAAAAACCGCCTGAAGAATTCTGTTCCTGGTCTGCCATACCTAGTGAAAAATGGGGATAAGTAGAGTTTAGATTCAAGGAAAAAGTCCCACTTTTTTATGCACTTCTTCTCGTAATTTTTCAGTCTACAAAAGACCGAGGAAACACAATCCATTCTATTGATCTAATTATAATTATTGGCTTTCTGTTCCTCACAGCTGGATTTGGTGTGTGGCAGGGTCGGCAAAACAAATCAGTAGAAGACTATTTCATTGCCGGGCGTTCCCAGCACTGGGTCATGGTCATGTTTTCCATTGTCGCCACGGAAACTTCTGTACTGACCTTTGTGAGCATTCCCGGGCTTGCGTATCGTGGTGACTGGTTTTTCCTGCAGCTTGCGCTGGGATTTATCATTGGCAGGATTCTCGTCACTATTTTTCTACTTCCTTCCTATTTCGGCAAGGGTATTGTATCCATTTATGAAGTATTGGGCGAACGATTTGGGACTGGGATTCAAAAGCTGTCATCTGGCGTTTTCATGATTACACGGATTTTAGCTGATGGTATTCGTTTTTTAGCCACTGCAGTTATCGTTCAAGTTCTTACTGGCTGGTCATTGCCGGCAGCAGTATTAGTGATTGGCATAGTAACATTGGTGTATACTGTGTCCGGCGGCATTCGGACTGTAGTCTGGGTGGACAGTTTTCAATTTATTCTATATTTGTCAGGCGCACTGATTGTTATTCTGCATATTTTTTCCCAACCAGGCGTAATACCAAGCGGTTTTGTTGCAGACTTAATGCATGAAGGGAAGATCAGTATTTTCCGATTTGGAGGAGACATTTTCACGAATCCCTGGCTATTTTATTCAGCATTCATTGGCGGAATATTTCTATCCTTTGCGTCTCATGGTGCTGATTATATGATGGTCCAGCGGACACTGACATGTACAGATTTACGATCAGCCAAAAAAGCTATGATCGGCAGCGGTTTTTTCGTATTTCTGCAATTCACACTTTTCCTTTTTGCCGGTTCATTGATTTACATGTCTTTAGGTGGGATTGAGTTGGAAAAGGACAGGGAATTTGCTCATTATATAATTAATGAACTGCCCATTGGATTAAGGGGACTTTTGCTAGCAGGCGTTTTATCCGCGGCCATGTCCACATTAAGTTCATCCATAAATTCGCTGGCTTCATCCACATTGCGGGATTGGTTTAAAAAAGATGCTGATTTAAAAACAGCCCAAAAAACGAGTGCTGTCTGGGCTGTCGTCCTGATTGGCATTGCCATGATCTTTGACGAAAGCGATAAGGCCATTGTGGAAATGGGCCTGCAGATTGCCTCCTATACATATGGAGGGTTGCTGTCCCTCTTTATCATCAGTAAACTTAAACGGCAGTTTAATTCAATCAGCCTTATGATCGGTCTATTATCCAGCTTCTTAGCAGTTTACGTTGCCCAGCAAAACGGCATCGCCTGGACGTGGTTTATACTTTTGGCTGTTACTGTGAATATTGCCGTTGTGTTTGTGTCTCAATCCATCTTTTTTCGGCGCCATGATGCGTAAGTATCTTTTAATATTATTGCTCTTTTGCACCGCAGGCTGGGCTAATGATTTTCAGTACAGCAGGGTGCAGGATGTGCCTGATCTGTCGTTTATGCCTCATGTATACACAGGGTTGGATGTTTTAGAACAAATGGATTTCAGACCGCTGGTCGGGAAAACCATTGCTGTATTCTGCAACCAAACGGCTGTAAACCGCAACGGCCGTCATATTTTGGATTTATTGAAGGATCAGGATGACATTGAGATTTATGTGATTTTGACTCCCCAATATGGTTTGTTCGGTGATCAAGAAAATAAAACGAAGATTCTGGGTAAAGTAGAGAAAGACCCCAATACTGGTGCCCGCATTGTGAATTTGCTGGATCGGTTTGTAAAGCCTCCTGAATGGACCATTCGAGATGTAGATGTAGTTTTAGTTGATTTTCAAGATACAGGAGTGCGTTATACGACCTATATGACAACGCTGACTAAAATACTGGAAGTAGCCAGCGAACTCCATAAACCGGTCATTGTCCTGGATCGTCCTAATCCCTTGCGAGGTGATAGGCTGGATGGGCCGGTAATGCGCACTGCATATCAGTCCTTTGAAGGCTATCATCTGGTGCCGATCCGACATGGGTTGACGGTGGGTGAATATGCGCTCATGGTGAACGAAATGGGCTGGGTGAAAAACCTGCAGCGGGTAGAATTGACCGTGATCCCTATGGCCAATTGGCAGCGTTCTATGTGGTCAGATGAAACAGATCTGCCGTTTAAAGCACTCGCACCGGGATTAGTTGATGTGGAATCCTGCCTCGCTTATACAGGTATGAATTTGTTAAAAGGCACTAATTTGAATTGGGGGCAAGGAACGACCAAACCTTATTTTCGTGCGGGTGCACCATGGATTTCCGGAAGGGTATTTTATAAAAAAATAACTGACTTGAATTTGCCGGGAGTAAAATTCAAGCATATCCAATATACACCCAACCAAAGCAAAGGCGATGGTTCTATTCCCTTATATTACCTGGAAAAATGCAGCGGAATTGAACTGGAGATTACCGATCGGGAAATATTTGATCCAATCGCAACAGCCACAGCGATAATGATTCTGGCTTATCAACTTTATCCACGGCAGTTTGAATGGATTCATGATAATTATATCGATAAGCTCTTTGGTTTGAATCTGCTAACAACATTTGCCGCACAAGGCAAAACACCGAAATATCTGCCGCCCCAGTGGGTCATGGATATAATTCGTTTTAACGAATTCCGCCAGAAATTCCTGCTTTACGAATGAAAACAGTACAATTCCTTCTTACTAATTTCTTCTTCTTTCATACTTATTCCTTCTGTCAAACACATTTTACAATTCCGGAAAATGTTTGGCGGATCAGCGTAAAACAAATGGTAAATACAGGGAGTTACGTTGGTCCCGGCGGTATCAAAGGCATCCCAAATATGCGATTTAGTTTGGAGAATTATGGGAAGCGATATTTCGATCACGGTTATGTGGTGGATGGTTATTATGGCAGCGATAATGACCTTTATGATCTGGATACATTGGGATATAATTCAAATTATACGATCGGCCAGTACATCCGCTATTATAACATCTTATACGGTGATTCTATTCCCGATTTTAACTTGGATTTCTTTGGTGATGATTCAATCTCTGTCAGTGGAAGCTTCGATCAAACAATAGACAAAACATCCTGGGGCATAGATTTCAAGATTGAATACGGTCTTTCTGACCGCGTGACCTTTGAAATGAATTTTCCTTATTATACCTATGTATCATTGAAAAGGACATCAAAGTGGACAACAAATGAAATCGATGGACTGGATAATTTCGTTAATTATCATCAGGGAGCAATGGCCGCAATGGATTCTGCATTGGCCAATAACTACGATATAAACCTGCAAATCATCCGGGATCGTTTTTACAGTTGGGAAGGGGAGAATTCCGTTTTATGGGCTTTAGGTGGTGATTCGTTTACTAATGGGATTTATGGTTCAGAATACAACCCGTTTTCATCCGATGATACCTCAGCAGTAACGATGAATGATATGCTGAATTATTACTATCCGCAAAGTCGCACTACTTCCGGTTTAGGTGATGTTCAACTCGGGTTGAAGATTTTATTGTTTGGTCGTCCTGCCTGGAGCGAAACAGGATATTATTCATTTTACACCGGATTTTCTATTTTGCTGCCTTCCGCAGATCGGTTGCATAAGTATCAATACAGCAGTGGCATACCTGCCAGCCAGTCTAATTTTACAACATTACCGTTGGGTAATGGCATTACACGCTATAATATTTCCATATTTGGTGAGTTGTTCAGGACAATACTGCGCAGGCAGATAAATATCAACTGGCTGATTCGTGCAGGTATTCATGGACAAACAAGAGTAAATACACCCATTTCTTTTGTGAATTACAATACATTGAACCCGGACAGTATCACCATGACTATTGGAGTTGATCACACGATTAAAAAGGGAAATGAATTGTTTGCCATGGCTCAGGGAAAATTGGAACTCATTCCTGATTGGGTATCCGTTTCCGGCGGAGCATCCATGTATATAAAAGGACGCGATGAATTCTTTTCCAATGATCCATCCTGGGATAAGTGGATGAGTTATCGTAAGGATGAATATGATACGAGAAGAACAGCCATCAGGCAATTTGCAGAAGTTGCTCTTCACAACGTTAATCCATTGAAACGCATTGGCCCAATACCCTTTGAACTAAGGGGTGGTGCATCCATACCAATTTTCACCAGAAACACTTTCAGTGATTTTTCTGCTTGGATTCAATTAGTCGTTTATGCTCAGGCATGGTAGATTGAGATTGAACAAATCATGACTGATCAAAATAAAAAAGTATGGGCCTGGTCCATGTATGACTGGGCAAATTCGGCATTTTCTACAACGGTTATGGCTGGATTTTTCCCAATCTTCTTTGAAAAGTATTGGTCCAATCCCGATGATGTTATTCAGAGTACCTATCAACTTGGCTGGGCGAATTCCCTGGCTTCCATAGTTATTGCCGCATTGGCACCATTTCTGGGGGCTATAGCGGACCGCGGATCAGCGAAAAAGAAATTCCTGATTTTCTTTTGTTACATGGGTGTGGTCATGACCGGCGGACTTTATATGGTTGGGCAAGGTCAGTGGCAAATGGCCGTCATGGTTTACATTGCTGCTTCTGTTGGATTCATGGGTGCGAATATTTTTTATGATTCCTTATTACCTTCAGTAGCGCCCAAGGAGAAAATGAATTATGTTTCTTCTCTAGGTTTTGCAATCGGATATATTGGCGGCGGTTTGCTATTTTTGATAAATGTACTCATGTATCTACATCCCCAATGGTTTGGTATTGCTGATGCAACAACTGCCATTAAACTCTCATTTCTTTCAGTAGCTGTCTGGTGGGGAGTATTCACTATACCGCTATTGTTATTCGTCCCAGAACCTCAAATATCAGACTCATTGCCATTAGTAAGAGCAATATCAGCCGGTTATCGCCAATTACGTATAACATTCACACAAATACGGCAATTAAAGATTATTGGAATGTTTTTGCTGGCTTATTGGCTCTATATTGATGGAGTCGACACGATTATCAGAATGTCGGTGAAAATGGGTTCTTCGCTAGGTTTTGAGGCTGGAGACCTCATTACTGCTTTACTTATGGTACAGTTCATTGCCTTCCCGGCAGCGTTAGGCTATAACTGGTTCGCGTCGAAGATCGGGACAAAAAAGGCAGTTTTGATCGCCATTGGCGGATATTCAGTGGTCACATTATTGGCCTATTTTATGACAGTAAAACTGCACTTTTATATACTGGCAGCTCTGATCGGTCTCTTTCAAGGAGGCGTGCAGGCCTTAAGCCGCAGTCTTTTCACAAGGTTGGTCCCGAGAGGTAAAGAAGCGGAATTCTTCGGTTTTTATAATATGCTGGGAAAATTTGCTGCCGTGATAGGACCAATTATGATGGGTTGGGTGACGCTGGCTACAGGTAATGTACGACTTGGAATATTATCTATTTTGATCCTGTTCATTAGTGGCGCTTTGCTGCTGCAGAAAGTGGATTTTGAAGAAGGTGAACGGCTTGCTAAAACTTTTTCAGATTAGTGAAGTATTCCTTGAGTTTTTTTGAAAAAATAAAGACACGGCTAAAGGCCTATAAATTCCTCGTGAATTATACCGGAAGTTATTTACACCAGTCGGGATGGATGGCCAGTTTGCAATCGGGCAAGCCGATGACTACCGATGGAGAACCACTTCCGTGGATGAATTATCCTATGATTTCTTTTCTAAACGAAAGACTGCTCGAAAATATGACAGTGTTTGAATATGGCAGCGGGCATTCTACTTTATTTCTGGCCTGTAGAGTGCGATTCGTAAAGTCTGTGGAGCATGATGAAATGTGGTATAAAAAGTTGTTGCAGGCGATTCCGGAAAATGTTGAATTGATCTTGACGGATGCAGATTCGGATGGGGATTATTGTAGATCAATCCATAAAACAAATAAAATCTATGATATTGTATTTGTTGATGGTGAGGATCGTTTGCATTGCATGCGGGAAGGATTTTCAAAATTGAATGAAAATGGTGTTTTGATCCTGGATGACTCAAACCGTCCGGATTATGAGCCTGGATTTAAATTAGCTGCTGAAATAGGATACCGGACATTACACTTTGAAGGGCTGAAACCGACAGATTTTATCACGGATAAAACAACAATATTTTACAGGGATAACAATTGTTTTTCTATTTAGAAAAAAGTATTGATTGTAAATATTGTTATCCTATAATATCCCTTGAGCCCCGCAGGTGTGGCGTGCTCTTCAGGGAAATAGAATTTCTCGAGGGTAACATGCGGGGCTTTACTATTATTACATTTGAAGATAATATTAACACTTAAAGTAAAACATGAAGTATAAAGCTAAATATTCCCAGTTGGTAATGCCAGATAATATTAATGTTATTGGCACTCTTTTTGGAGGCCAGATGATCTCCTGGATGGACCTGGCAGCGGCGAAAGTAACTTATCGGTTCTTAAAAGGAACCAAGGCTGTTGGCGCTGTGACCCGTGCCATCGAGAAAGTTGAATTCAAAGAAGCAGTCTATAAAGGGGAATGGGTGAACTTTGAAAGTACAGTAGTGAAGGCTGGTAAAAGTTCATTCCAAGTCCAAGTAGATGCCTATGCCGAAGGACGGGAACACGATAAGCGGTTGGCCTGTACAGCATTGATCACCATGGTGGCTGTGGTCAAGGACGAAAATGGTGAATACCAGAAATTAGATCACGGCAAGACGGTTGATTAAAAACAAAACCAGTTTTAATATAATTATTCTTCTACACCTCCAATTCTGGGGGTGTTCTTATTTTCAGACTGCCACATATCCAAACCCCATTTTAATAGCTGACAATGAGCAGGTTTATGTCCGTTATCAGTTTGGTGAAATCCGCATCATCGGTTCTGTTGAACCGGGAGAATATCAGCCGGAAGCATACATTTTTGCTGTATTTCATCGCGGTGCCATTGATGCGCCTATTATTCAGAAAATGTTTTTTCCAGGAGATATGCTGGAATTGATGATCACTGAAAACCATTTGAACGCTGCTCCTGATGGCAATCTGGCCGTTTTAAAAGTGATTGGTGGGGATTTTCAACAAGAGGAAATCTCTTTTTCATACGCAGCTGAAGATGAAATTATACTACCGCCATTCCAATTGCATAAAGTTTTGTATTATTACGAAAAACAATACATTCAATTAGCTGAAGAATTCTCTGATTCAATACGAACGGATAGTGGCGGTGTTGGTCTGGCAGGTTTGGTAGAAGGATTGCAGATTGCCAAATATCCCACAAGAGGATCTGAACGAAATATTTCATCAGAATTTGATTCAATCAGTATAAATGCCATCCCTGATGTGGATCAAATAATGGTTTTTATATTTAGCACTCCAGATGGAGCTGAACTTTATATCGATGGACAACTTCGAGGAAAGACGCCATTAGGTATTCTGGATCTTTCTGTCGGTGAACACGAATTCAGACTGGTTAAGAAGAATTTTGCTCCTCTAGTAAAAACGTTAGATATACAACCCTCCAAAAGAGCAAAAATCGAATTCAGGTTGAATCGCTTGAACACTCTTCATTTTATTACTCAAGAAGAAGGATTGAAGTATGTATTTGACGATGATCACGAATGGTGGGATAAAAATATCAAGTTGCTGGTTGAAAATGGAAAGCACACTTTCAAAGTGTACAAAAGTGGAGAATTAGTTGATGAATTGATTCTGGATTCCGATTGGAGTACCCGTATGGAATATTCACTGCCGGATACCATTGCAGCGGTGCAGGATTCAACCTAATTTCGTGTCGCTAAAATTTCATATTAAATCGCATTAAAACGAGGAGTATATGGCTCATTTATCAATATTAAATCACACAAAAGATTCATTGGACAGTATCAAGGCAGATGCACAGGCTGTTGGCATATATGAAGATGGTTCCCTGACCAAGAATGGCCAAGCCATTGATACATTATTAGATGATCACATCAGTAAAGCACATGAGCGGGGTGATATTAAAGGTAAACATTGTGAAACAACTACATTTTACAGCAAACATGGTCCGGTCATCGTTATCGGTTTAGGCAAAGCTGACGATTTTCAAACAGAGTGCCTGCGCAAGGTTGGCGGTACGTTGGCCAAAAAAGCCATCGCTAAAAAATATGACCATGTTGCATGCGAGAATTTCGGTGGTAAAGGTACGGCAGATTTTGGTCAGGCAATGGCGGAAGGGCTCATCATGGGCAGTTACCAGTTCAATGATTATATGACCAAAAAGAAAGATGAACTGTTTGAGCTGCATAAAGTAACTGTTTCCGGCGGATCGAGGGTTGGTATGGAAAAAGGATCAATTATCGCTAATGGTGTCTGTTTTGCCCGTAATTTGGGCAATCATCCGGGAAATGTGACTACACCAACACGATTGGCTGAAGAAGCTAGAAAAATTGGTCGCCGCGGTAAAATGAAAGTTTCAGTCTTTGATCGAGAAAAATTCACTGAAATGGGTATGGGGGCTTTAGCGGGCGTTGCAGCCGGAACTGATGAGCCGCCCAAATTCATCCTCATGGAATATTGGGGCACCAAAAAGTCAGTAAAGCCGAAAGTCCTGGTGGGAAAAGGTCTGACCTTTGATTCAGGGGGTATCTCTATCAAGCCCGCCGCAAAAATGGATGAAATGAAATTTGATATGTGCGGATCTGCAGTTGTTTTAGGCTGCATGTATGCCATTGCCACCTTGAAACCCAAGATCAATGTTGTGGCGGCTATTGCCTCGACAGAAAATTTGAGCGGCGCCAAGGCCTACAAACCAGGTGATATTCTCACTGCGTATAACGGCAAAACAATCGAAGTACTGAATACCGATGCGGAAGGACGCCTCATTTTGGCCGATGCCTTGAGTTATGTCAGCAAGCACTATGATCCGGCATTTATTTTTGATTTCGCCACCTTAACTGGTGCTGTTCTCGTTGCTTTAGGTCATATAGCTACAGGAATCATGGGTACCGATGAAAAACTAATTGAGAAAGTGAAAAAGTCCTCAAAAAAAACAGGAGAGAAGGTTTGGGAATTTCCCCTCTGGGAAGAATATTGCGAACAGGTGCAATCCAAGATTGCCGATGTAAAAAATATTGGTGCTGCCCGCCAAGCGGGTACAATTGCAGGTGGAGCATTCCTTAAAGAATTTGTGGGAGAAGATATTCCCTGGTGCCATTTCGACATAGCGGGGACAGCATGGGGTGAAAAAGAAAAACCATACGGACCCAAAGCAGGAGCAACGGGGAATGTGATCCGGCTGGTTTTGGATGCATTTGGTGTTTAATTGGTGACCAGTTACCAATCACAATATTAACTTAATTTATACCATGTCTTTTTCTACAGGAATTCTATTATTGGTCATCGGCATTGCCCTTGGTGCAGTTATTATGCTACTGTTAAAGCGCAATAATGCACCGGATCAACAGCAGCTGAAAGATGCCTTTGGTAATCTTTCCAAAGAAGCACTGGATCAGAACATTGAGACATTCATGAAAATTGCCGAAAACAAATTTGGGGATCTCATGAAAAGCAGCGATGCGCAACTGGATGAAAAGAAAAAACTCATTGATTCCAGTCTGGAGGAAATGAAAAAACAGTTGGAGGGACTGAACAAGCAAACCACAGAGCTCACGGGTCAGATGGTAGAATCCAAAAAAGGCATCACTGAACTGGCGGATACCACAACCCAATTACGGCAGATTCTGTCCAGTTCACAAGCCCGGGGCCAATGGGGCGAACGCATGGTGGAAGACATCCTTTCATTCATTGGCCTCATTGAAGGGATCAACTACGAAAAACAATCTCAGGAAGGTTCAGATCGCCCGGATTTCAAATTTAATCTCCCGGACGGAAAACACATTAACATGGATGTGAAATTTCCGTTGAGCCATTATGAAAATTTCCTTGCTTCAGAAAATGAAACAGAACAGGAAGCCGAGAAAAAGGCATTTTTGAAAGATGTACGCAATCATGTAAAAGAAATTTCTGGTCGGTCCTATATTGATCCCAATGCCGGTACGTTGGATTATGTATTGATGTTTATTCCCAATGAGAGTATTTATTCCTTTTTAAACCAGGAAGATCATGATCTGATCGATTTTTCATTGGGGAAGAAGATTCTGCTCTGTTCTCCGGTAACACTGTATGCAATTCTTTCTTTGATTCGACAGGCAGTATCGAATTTTCATATGGAGCAAAAAGCAGGTGAAGTGCAGAAACTGGTAATCACATTTCGTGAACAATGGGAGAAATTCACAGAAAAACTGGATGCTCTGGGTAAAACACTTGGAACTGTATCTGCGCATTATGAATCATTAACAGGGCCGCGACGAAATGCACTTGAAAAGCCCATGGACAAAATTACAGAACTGGAAATGGGACAGAGTGAAGACGTAAAACAGATTGAGGATGAGAATGAATAAAATTGGTTGTTTATTATTGATAACCGGTTTATTGGTTGGGTGGAATTGTGTTGGACCGGAGGAACCGGAAGACGGCTTGATCGAGGATATACCGGCATTGGTCAATACTACAGAGGTATTTACGTTTAACCTGAAGGGTAATAATTATTCCTTTGAAGAAGAATATACGTTATCGATGAAACCGGATTCCAACACTGTACTGACGACATCATTAATAGTGACCAACTGGTCGGGGAGTGACACCTCTCGAATTTTTATGATTAATGCCAGTGATACAACATATGCCTGGTTTCAAATCACAGGAAATTTGACCTATACAGCAACAGATTCCTTATCAAATGATACAAAATTTCATCCCAGTAAAATTCAATTCGAAGGAACAAATTTTTCCGGGACTATGCTGTTTTCATTGATTAAAGATTAATTGGTAAGTGGTTAATTGTAATTGGTTAACAGTTATAATCACCAAATCTGTTTTCCAGTTACCACTCACCGCTAACCTTCTTCCCATGCCGGACAGAGAAAATCTTTGTAATCACAATACCGGCAATTGAATTCATTTTTATCCGGTTCAAATGATCCGGAGCGAATTCCATCGGCAACTTTGCTGATTTTTATCCTACTGTCCTGCAGATTCTGCTCTGAAAATTGATGTGAGGATAAGGGATCATCGCCATGTCGCAAAAAATGAAGGTTGGCTTTACCGGGATTGCCTTTTACGCCTGGAACAGCATCGCGTAATATAGCTTCTGTGTATAGAGCCATCTGCAAATTTGTTTCCGCCTTTTCTTTCTTTTTACTGGTTTTGTAGTCCACAATGGCCAGTGTGTCCCCGTCCTGGTCGATGCGGTCAATTTTACCCGAAATTTTTACATTGATTTCATCCATGACATAGGAAAAAGGACTTTCCCGTTTAAGCACGTTTGGGGGATTTTCCTGGATAAATCGAAAGTAATCGGACAAAATTTCTTCACCTTGCTTCCGGAATTCCTCTCCGCGCAAACGGTATTCAAAGGCGTCCTCTCGCCAGTTTTTGTTCAGCAAGTATTTGAGATTTTCTTCTGTTTGTTCCGCTATTTTCAATCCGTGGAATTCTTCCAAGACGGCATGCATGATCGAACCGAATTCCAAGGTGGCACGGGTTTTTCGCTCCGACACGTTATCGATATGCTTCAACCTGTATTTCAATGGACAGGTGTCATAGGTTTCAATCTTCGTTGCCGATAAGTGCAGCATTTCACGGCTGGTTGATTTAGGTGTAGACCCATCCGCTGTTTCACCTCTGTCAGCTTTTTCTAACTCATCGAGTATGTTCCGTGCATTGTCTATTTGTTTGGCGGCGATTTCACGGTTTAGGTCAGCCAATAGCCCTTGCTTACGTTCGCTGAGTGAAAGTGAATTATCTTGGTGTTCATTCATGGTTTTGATCTCCATGGGTTGAGGGTTCTCTGATTCCAGTTCTTTTGTAAACATAGATTGCCTACTGGTTGGTCCAAAAAGGTATAATTCCCGTTCCGCCCGCGTGACACCGACATAAAAGACGCGCCGTTCCTCGCGGTTATGTATATCACGAAAGGTGGTTTCTGTGTCCTGTTCCCAGTTCATCCATGAGGATGGCAACCTGTTTATGATAGGATGTTTTTTCAGGCTTGATGGAAAACTTCCGCTCTGCAGGAAGGGCAGGATTACAATCGGAAACTGTAATCCTTTACTTTGATGAATGGTCATTACTTGCACGGCCAGTCGTTGGTTTTCCAAGTCAGGCTGAGCTGCTTTCCTGTCAGAAGACAATGTCATGACTTTCATAAAGTCAAGCCAGTCACCGAGTTGACCTCCCAGATCAGTATTCACAAATTGTTCTGCAATGTTCAGAAT
>JYMV01049058.1_pt1 | contig 32087 bp, 29 predicted proteins | sample 338911 | NCBI WGS metagenome assembly JYMV01 (sample SAMN03354496, study PRJNA234377) | hydrothermal vent metagenome | biome: Deep sea; feature: Hydrothermal plumes at the Eastern Lau Spreading Center, Western Pacific Ocean; material: Seawater | place: Tonga | collected 2009 | depth 2000 m m
TTAGAAAATCAAAAGCGAATGCTCAAAAATATATTGAAAAAATAAAAGAATATAAACCGACACTTGTCATAGGTTTAGATTTTTTGTTTTGGTTTGGTCACGGAACACCACCCAAAGATATATCAGTGCCAGAATATCGGATGGAAAAATTAAATTTTGCTCTACACCTTCTTGAACAAATAAACGCACCAATAATAATCGGTAATTTGCCAGACGTGCGTGTCGCAATAGGTAAAGTTTTATCCGCAACCCAAGTTCCTACTAGTGCAACATTAGTAAAACTGAACGACAGAATTCAAGCCTGGGGAGACGCGAACGAAAACGTAACAGTTATAGATGCTTTTACTTTAGGATTAAAATTAGTCAACGATGAAGCGATAACTATTCATAATCAATCGTGGCCAGCGGGAAGTCAAGAGAAACTGTTACAGGACGACATGTTGCATACAACATTGGAAGGAACTGTCGCAGTGAGTTTACTTGCAATCAGTTCCATCGAGCTCGATTGCATCGAAACAAACCCAGAAGTAATCATGCAAAAAGCTTGTGAGAATGCTCGGAAATCTGCGAAACAAATTTCCCCGTAACTATCTTCAACTAACCGTATCTAAAAAAGCAATAAAGTGACAGTCGGGGGGTCACTCGAGCGTGCGTGGTTGGGTGTCAATTGGATCGATTGGGGGTATATCATTTCCTCCGGAAGAATCCAATTCAGTCAAGCGTTTTGCGGTTGTTTCAAGTCGTGCCGTATATGAGCCAACGGCATCGTTGTAGGAATTGTTTGCTTGACTTAGGCCTGCGCCAACTTTTGCAAAGTGGTCACGGAATACTTTAAGACGATCAAACAGCTTCTGGCCTTCTGTAGCAATTTCCTTTACATTTTCTGCCATTGCATTTTGCCTCCAGCCGAATGCAGCGGCTTGCAGAAGAGCAATAAGAGTTCCAGGTGAAGTAAGAAGCACTTTTTTCTTCAATGCATTCTCAAGAATTTCAGGTTTTTTATCAAGGGCCGCAACTAGCGCAGATTCGATACCAACGAACATCACAACGAATTCAGGAGAGCCCTCAATATGTTTCCAGTATTGTTTATCAGCAAGTGTTTTGATATGCAATTCAACGGCTTTGACATGATTGTCCAAATGTTCTTTTTCATGTTCTTTATCTTCTACTGCCAAGTTGTAGTGGTCAAAAGGTAATTTTGAGTCGACAACAATTCTCCCATTGCTTGGGAGTTTGATTACCATGTCTGGACGGAAAATTTGGCCGCCGGTCGTAGTAACTTGCTCATCAAAATCAACATGTTTTTGCATCTGGGCATGTTCAACGGTTGTTTTTAATTTGAACTCACCCCACTTTCCTCGATGATCCGGACGACGAAGAATGTGTTCAAGTTTTGAAGTTTCCTCGATGATCTGTTTGCTTGCAGTTTCAAGTTCAGCGTATGCCTTCACTCGTTTATTTTCAAGATCTTGAACCGATGCTTGCGTCTTGTTTAGTAAATCTTTGAACGGGGTAAATTTTGTTTCTGCAAGTTGTAAAAAGCTTTTAGAATTTTGATCTATTGCTTGTTGGCTTAGAGTGGCAAAAGCATCGTTCATCCGCAATTGCATCTCTTTAGCGTATTTCTTCTGCTCTTCCAATTGTGTTTGAAGCCGAACAAGTTCTACTTCGTTACTTTTGTCTGATTTTCGCCCTAAGAACGCAAAAACAGCGATTCCACCTAGAAAACAACCAATTACTATTCCCAAACCCAAATTTACATAATCCATAGGAGCATATCCTAAGCAATTTACTATTTTATATATTTAATTATCACCGAAAAAATCGAATTTTCCTTTTAATTCTCTAGTTTTATTGATTGCTCTGCATTTTCGGCTTTTAAGAGAGAAGACTATGTGAAAGGAAGGTTCAATAAATGTTCATCATATTAATGACAATAGCAACGGCATTGCGTATCATCGTTGGGGCACCGGTGGTATTGGCGATGATGTGATTGTTCTGATGAATTTTAGTATTAATAGTTTGAATTCCTACCTAATCGGTTTCCAAAGCGAGGGTACTTGGGACATGGTGTTTAATTCTGATTCAACGCAGTACACTAACGATTACACAAATATTGGACATGATGCAGTTGCAATGCAATTTGGCTACGACGGAATGGCGTGTAGTGGAATTGTAGATGTTGCTCCGTACTCGGTTCAAATTTTCTCACGTGCAAATGATGCAAACGGAATATGCAACGCGGACCTTACGAGTGACGGAGTTGTTGATGTTTCTGATTTAATAACCATCATTAGTGCGTGGGGAAACCCCAATGCTGATATCACAGGTGCTACCATACGGAATGTATCTGACCTGTTAGTAGTAATTGGAGAATTTGGGCCATGTCCATAAAAACCCGACGCGGTTTCACATTAATCGAACTTCTTGTTGTCATTGCGATTCTCGCAATTCTTGTTGGGCTTGTCGTTGTTGTTGCAAGTGCGATGATGAAGCAAGCGAAGTCTACAAAAGACATGGGAAACCATCGAACTATTGGCTCTGCAACTTGGTCCTTTGCGGCTGACAACAAAGGAATGCTTCTACATCCACGCACAGAACCAACTGGTTCGGGCACTCCATCAACCCAAGAACAAATCGATAGGTTTTGGGTTGCGGCACATGGGGACGATATTGATGGAAATGCACGAGTCGAGACTGTGGAGGGGAAACAAGTTGAGCTTCTAACCGCGTTAAAGGATGGTGCGGCATACCAGTACATCGGAGATGTAACGGTATACCAATCTCCACTTGATCCAACGATTGGCCAAATCGATCAATTTGTCAGTGGTAATACAAACATTCCAACTTCCCGAATACGTTCCTATTCATTGAATGCATTCGTTGGTGTAGAAGGGGATGAAATCGTAGACGTCTCGACACCATTGCTTGTGTCAACGTTAACTCTTTCGCAAGTTCCTCAACCAAGCAACACAATGTGTAGCATTGGTGAGCAGGATAAAGATGGTAGAAACTTAAACGGTTGGCTTGTAAACCCAACTACTGCAAATAATTTTGTAGACTTTCCCGCATTCTGGGATGAAGGCAAAGTAAATGTTTCTTACATTGACGGTTCAACTGGTTCAATAAAACTTGAAAGCGACGCACTCGAAGCTGCATGGGAATCAAATGGTCATAATGTTACCGTTGATGCTGGAAGCATGGAATACAAACAGTTTAAGAAAATTATGTTGCCAGGTGTAATTGGCTCAATCCTAGACCAGTAATCGTTTTCAGTTTTCACCACAATCAAAGAATTATATTTAAAATCAATTCTCGACGAGAGTTAAAACCTGATTTGGCTTTATATCAGTGATTGTCTGCGTTTTTCCGCTTGGCCAAGTGAGTGTAAGTGAATCTATTTTTTCGATATCGCCCAAACCAAAGTGTACTTCTTGTGCGTTAGAAGAGAAGTAACCCTCGCCACTAACATGTTCACGAATTTGAATGTTGTCGCCTGAAACTAGTTTTAACTTTGTTCCAAAAGCATCTCGATTACTTTTTGTTCCTTGAAGTTTTACTTTAAGCCATCCACCATTGCCCGTAGAGTCGTTGTGGTATAGCACACCGTGTCGGTCGGAGTCTTCGTCATAAGATTCTTCGCCATTGTTGACAACGTAAAAATCAATTTTACCATCGTTGTCGTAATCACCAAAAATAGTAGCGCGGTGAATGCGTTTGCCAGTTGCTCTAACACCAGAAGTTTCAGATGAATTTATAAACTTGCCGTCGCCCGTATTTTCAAATAGAGCATTAAAATCTCGGTTGTCACCTGACACTCCATTTAGGTGTCCACCTGCTACAAATAAGTCTAAATCAGTGTCGTTGTCTAAATCTACAAAACCAGTTCCCCAGCCAACGAGAGGCCAAGTAGTTTGTTGAATAATTGGCGATTCAAAATCAGCCATAAAGATAGCGTTCTTCACCTCACCATCATTGCTCGATGTATTGTCGACCATTGTTAATAATAAATCTGCTTCGCCAGTGTAATTACTAATATACAAGTCCATCATTTGGTCGTTGTTGTAATCACCCCAAGCAATTCCCATTGAACCATCAGTGCTTGAAAGACCACTTGGACCAGAAAATTCCTTAAACGTGCCATCGCCTCGATTTAAATAGAGACCATTTGGGTCGGTGTCATTCCCAACAAGAATGTCTGGTCGATTGTCATCGTTAAAGTCGGAGACGAGCACTTGCATTGTTTTTCGAAAACCATCTTGCACGCCTGCTTCTTTCGCAATATTTGTAAACGTTCCATCACCATTATTGTGGTAGAGGTAGTTTGGAAATCCTTTGAAGTCCATTGGAAAACGTAAACCTTCGTTTCCATTATTTTTGCTTAAATCGACATACCCAGCAATGTAAACATCGAGAAACCCATCACCATCAAAGTCACCCCATGAAGAAGTTCCGTACCAAATTTCGTCAAGTCCAATTGGAAACGCTTTTGCAGTCACATCAGAAAAAGTACCGTCTCCGTTATTGCGAAACAAAACAAAGTTGCCAAAGTTCATGACCATCATGTCAGAGAAACCATCGTTGTCATAATCCGCAACGGATACCGCCATGCCTTCGCCAGCATCAAGTACTCCGCACGCTTTTGTTTGTGGAAGAAATGTGCCATCGCCCATGTTTAAGTAAAGAGCATTTGTTGTTTCAGGACCGCCGGAACCATTGACTAAATAAATATCGTAATCGCCATCGTTTTCAATATCAATCCATGCTGCGCCCGAACCATTCATACGAATGAGGTGACGATTTGCAAATTCAAACGGGTCTTCAAAAAGACCGGCCGGAATTTCTTCATTGGTAGCAATCCCTTTTACTTGGGGACCAATTTCACACCAGCGATGCCTCTCGCCGTAGTGTTCGAAATCAATACCCGCGGATTCACGTACATCAGAAAGTTGGATATCGCTTATTTGTTCTGCGGGTGGGGGCGCAATAACAAGTGTAGTTGTAAGGCAAATGGCGGTTATTAGCATTATTTAGTAATTCCTTGAAGGTCAATAATCGACATTGTACGTGCAACAATGCACATAAATCTACATAATTCTCTATATTTCAATCACACAATGATACGTTTAACGCTTTTATTGTTCTTTTTATTGCAACTTGGTTCAGAGCAGCCGACAGTTCAAATTGATTCTGCAACGTACGAATTGGTTTGGTCTGATAATTTTTCTGGAAATGAACTCGATATATCCAAGTGGGCAACTCGACATAAAGACAAGATGCACGGCAAAAGTAAAATTAGAGAGCATTGTTCTACACTAGATGGAAAGGGGCATTTGGTTTTGCAAACCAAATTAATTCCAAGCGATGACGAAATTGGTTATTCAATTGAGTCAGGAATGATTACAACTCAAAATATTCAAGATTGGAAGTATGGATTATTTGAAGCAAAAATTAAATTTGAATCTGCCGAAGGTCACCACGGAGCGTTTTGGTTGCAATCGGATGAGTACGGGAAAGTGGTAGATGATTTTGAAGCGAGTGGTTCTGAAATTGACATCATTGAATATTTTGGCAGAAAGGGATCGCTAAGCCAGAACATACACTGGAATGCTTACAAATCTAAAGAGAAGAAAACTGTCGGCTCTGGTTATTTGAAAACAAACCCAGCAATAGAAACAGTTGATACAGAATTCCATGTTTACTCATTGCTATGGACTCCATCCGAGTACGTTTTTTATATTGACGGAGAAGAAACGTGGCGAACAGACAAAGCAGTTTCGCAACACGATGAGTACATCATTCTTTCATTACTTGCGAGTAAGTGGGAAGCGGGAAGAATTGAGCCCAATCAATTTCCAGACACGATGGAGGTGGATTGGGTTCGAGTTTTTCAGAAAACGAACTAGTTTTTTCCACATTCAGGGCAAACACAACCATCTTCGAGTCCGTGCAATTCGTAATTACAAAAGCGGCATAGATTTTTAAAGAAAGTCCAGTCTTTACCAAATTGTTGTAAGTAACACAACGAATAGCAAGCAAAGAAAAGTGTTATTGGTAGAAAGAGGACGGAATTAACGTAGGGGAGTGCACCAAGACAGCATGTGGCGAGGATTCCGAAAAATCCAATTGTGCTTGCGCCTATTCCAAGCATCAACATCATTAAAAAGAGGAGTATTGATTTCCACACGCGATCTTTGCAAAATTGTGTCCAGGCGAGTTTAAAAGCTTCGGTTGCTTTGATGCGTTTTAAATACATGGTCGGTAATACGAATACGTTCAAAAAGAATGTTATTGCTATGGATGCAAAAATGTAAAGAATGAAAGTCAGAGAGCCAAATAGTACTGCTAATAAACCAGCAGTTTGAAATGAACCGTTTTGTATATCTGGCATTGCTATTAAAAGAGAAAGCCCAACAATTATTACAAATACAACTACATAGACGATCCAAATGAAAATGGATAGCAAACACAAACTGTTTCCCTCTTTTTTGTAATCATTCCAAGGTTCACTCACCGCACCTCGATTCTTAACTATTCCATCGATGAGCATAAATTTTCCACGGCTCGCTAACCACAAGATGAAACAAACGAAAATGAAAATTACAAGTATCGAAGCGCAGATAAGCGTGACGAATAACATTGTATTAGCTTCGACCCACTCTCCGATATTCGAATTTGAAGTTCGAAAATAAGAAATATTTGTAATATTGGAACCGCCAGCCTCTCCACACTGGGAAAGAAATGCGCAAAATCCAAGGAGTAGCCATTTCTTAAATGCAAATGGTTTAAACAAAATCCGCATCATGTGATTCCACGCTGGAGTAATCGGATCAATGACAGAAATGTTTGGGATGTTTTCCATGCATAGAATACTTTAGATTATTTCAATGCATCCCTAAACGAAGTTGGGGTAACGTAGCGGGTGTGGAACTCTTGCCAGTCGCTATACGATGGTAAAAGTTCAGGGGGACGCTCATTGTTAGGATAGGGATAACCACTCATTGCATGGTGCGGGAGTGGACCCACTGTACGTGAATCAACTGTATTCCAGTCGCCATCTTTTACCCAGCCGTCGGTAAAGAAAATGAAATCGCGAGTCATCCCAGGCATTGGTTGTGTAAGTTCTTTAAATTGTAAATACATCGCATCGCCAGCATTCATGATGACATACCGATCATCGATTTCTTGGAGCAATGGTTCTACGGCACCATAACGCGTGTAGTAACCCTCAAGGTCACGCCACGCGTTGCCGTATCGTATGTCTTTGTAATCAGGAATGTTTGGCGCGTTCACATCTGTTCTGGACATGTAAGGAAAACCCATGTATCCAAGATCCGCAGAAAGTAATTCAATTGGCAATTCATTGATGTCAACGAACGCACGTGTCGCAAACGAAAGTTTGTCCCAGTAAATTTCGAGATTGGTGCTGATGCGGACTCGGTTGTCGTTGTCAACGAAACTATCCATTGGTATCTCTAAAATAATTGTTTTGAGTTTGCCTGCGGGGAAACCGCCGTTTGGAATTACAATTTTCCATCCACCCTTTCCGTCAGGAATGGAAACTTCAAGTGCTTTTGGAGGCGAACTGCTTCCTTGTGCTGAAGCAACATTGATACTTGTGTCTGTTGGTCGAATCCAACCCTGTGCAATGATGTCAATTGCTGACCCAGGAGATGCATCAATTTGACCTAAGTCTAATTCGACAAAGTGGTCCGTTGCAACGCCTTGATAGGGGCCTTTTGCAAAACCGCCAAGCCGCCAGCCGTCTCTTGCTTGAACAATGCCAAGAACATCTTTGCCAGTTTGGTCAATGGCGCGCACAGGGCTCTGTACATTTTCGTATATGTATAAACCATAGGACGGCGGAACGGGTGCAACAAAACGCTCATCAACAAAGACTTCAGTCCCGATTGGATGATCGATAGCGAGCATTTTTAACTCGTCAATGAAATGTGTTTCCCATAATTGTGCTGTGATAGCAACTTCGTAAACACCATCACGTGCGTGCAATTGGTCGCCGCGAATTTTTACCCAATCTTGGGTTGCAGCAATTGCTGGAACAGTTTGCGCATTGATTTTAAGTCCCAGCGGACTTCGCCAAAGAAGGTCTGTGACAAATTCCCACGAACCATCATCGTTACTCGTCGCGAGGAATGGACATGAACCCTTTAAGATTTGCACCTCAGTAAATATTTGGTTTGCTTCTGGTTCAATGACTTCCTGCGGAACACCGTTTGGCCAAACAACGCGAATAGTATCTGCTGGTTTTCCTCCAAGGCCAATGTGTGTTAAAGGGCCAGTGATAAGATGCTTTTGGTATGTGCCATCGGACTGCACTTCAACAAATCCACCGACTGCGAGCGAATTGTTTCGTTGCCCACCTTCGAGGATTGCTTCAAGAATTATTTTTTGGAATTCGTTTTCATTTGGAGTTCCAATTTGATCCCAAATTGCAAATTCTGTTCCGTTGGTCACTATGTCAAGATCGCCATCAAGATCTGCGTCGATAATTTGAAATTCGCCTATTGCTGGAATAAAGGCTTCATTTCCATTTGCTTGAATAATGTGGATTTGCTCCCCTCCAACAATGATGTCAAGTTTCGTGTCGTTATCCATATCTGCCGAGTCGACAGTTATTCCAAAACCGCCAATATTCCGTGGTGCAAAACTATTTACATGTGTATTTTCGCCAATTACAGCTTCGCCGTTCGTGTTTAACCATGCAATATCCATCCAACCATCGTTATTAAAGTCGCCGACTGTTAAATCAAATACAAGTGTGTTTGGAAGAAAATCATTAAGGACGCGGATGTTTCCAGAGCGTTCATTTTTAAGTACAACAAGTTTGTGATTTTCATCAATCCCAACAACATCTACTGCCCCATCTTCATCGATGTCAATTATGTGCGTACTCTGTAACGAAGGGGAGTTCAGATTTCGAATGGTAACAGTCTCATCACCGTTGTTTTGAAGCAAAAATGTTTCACCACGAGTTACGAGTAAGTCTAAGTCGCCATCCTGATCAGCATCCCATGCTGTAAGAGCTGAAATCGCTGTGCCGTTTTCTTCAAGTAACTCAACTCCGCCTTCAACGTATACGCGTCCCTTTAGCGTTCCGGTAACAACGTCAAGTTTTCGGTCATTATTCCAATCGATGGGCACGAGAACTATTGCAAACAAGTCATTCGCCGTTATTAATTCAGACTGGGAACGAGACTCAACGAGAAGAATCCGTTTTTTGCCTGCGGGCAAAACAGTTTCGTTCAATTTTGTAGTTGAAATAGTTTTCGCATTTGGTTGTACCCAAACAGGTACAGCAGTATTTATGAATTGTCGAACAGGGTGTCCAACCGTACCAGGAGGGCCTGCAACCTCTAATTGAGAATGTTGCCAAGCGCGAGTTGGCTTAAGAACATTATCAAGCCCGATGACTTGCGCTCGAGCAACACGTGCTTTCTTGTTTTCGATTTGTAGCATCGCGCCGTCGAACAAAGCTATCGCTTGCGCCTCTTGAATGATGCCTTGTGATTTAAGAATGAGCAAGTGCTTATGTGCTTCTTCAAAGTTTTCATTTTTTAGAAATGCTTTGATAAGTGCGAGTCGAACGACTACATTTTGGCTTAACTCTTCGATAAGAACTTTCAGGTGTTCTTTGCTTTCTTTTCGAGCCCAACGCAGGTACATGTTTTTTGGATTATTAATAATGGCATCTTCAAGAATTTGAGTCGATTGTTCAAATTCTCCGGTGAGCATCGCGGTCTCTGCTTGCAACATGGCAATAGATGCATTGTTTGGGGCAAATGTAGCTGCAGTTTGGAACAAAGCATTGGCTTGTTCTAATTGATTTTGGCGAAGTGCAACAAGACCTTGATTAGCGTACACAAAAGCTTCTTCTGGGAATGTCAGTTCAAGCAGGGCGAGTTTCTCGCTAGCCTCTTTCATCATTCCGCTATCTATATAAGCGAGCGCGAGATTTCGGTTGCGAAGCGCCGTTACATCGACTTTTTTTTGCGCACTTTCGTCACCACCACCGCATCCAGTAATCATCAAACCGCACAATAATAAAATAAGACGTTTCATTATTGGTCATCGTACCGCAAAGGGTGCTGAACGGTACCTGGCACCCAAGTACCACGCACACTAAAATCAAGTACGCTAAAATCGAACTTTGAAGCCAACTCCGAAGACGTAATCCCGTTCCATGCGGTTATCAAGTCGCTGATGGATGGGGATCTGCACGGTTGCCTCAAGTGCCCATTGAGTTTTTCGGTATGAAATGCCCGGCGATAGGAATATTTCTTGATCGTTGTTTGTTTCATAGGAACCATTTAATTCGATGGAACCAAAAAGTGCAGTTGGATCATTCGAAGAATACACATCTGGAGTAAGTCGGTACACGTAGGCAAAGTCATATGTGAGTTGGTCTTCACCAAGGTTACCATTGCCTGTGTTGAATTTCCAAAGCAAATCCGTTGAGAAAGCGTGCCTATCTTTTTTATAGGTATACACACCACCAAAGATAGGGTCGGTTGAATCGGAAGTAAATGCATCTCGGCCAGTTGGAATTTCAACTCCTGCAAGTAAATCAAAACGCTGGGTATTCATTGGTCCGAAATCATCCCTAAATAATCTGAATTTGCCCATGATTTTAATATCGTTTAAACCAGAGAGGTCATTCTCTACACCAGTTACAGAGTTAGTGGTCTTGCTTTGAATACGAACTGGAATGTTTAGCATGAGTGTGAATTTTTCTGACACGCCATAAATCAATGTTGACATCGACATTGTCATGTCAACGCTTGTGTTTGCCATTGGAGTTTTGTCAGCTTCGGTTACGGTTATTCGTTGACGAAGGATTAGTCCGCCTTTGTTTGGTTGTATTGCGACATTTGAGTTGATAGGCGCCTGTGCCGAAGTACTGTCGCAAAACAAAAACAATGAACATACAAATGTCACTAACAGAATTAGATTTTTCATTGTGGCATTTCTATTTTTGTAAGGGTGAATCCACCGTCTTCAATTGCCCCAGAAAGTTGATCTTGTGTTGCAGGATTAGTTTCGTTTAAAGTAACGGTGACAACACCAGTTTGAAGTTCTACCGAGACAGCTTGTACACCGTTTAGTTTTAGCATTGGTTCTTTAACGCTTGGAATACAACCAGGGCAGCCGATTCCATTTACCCAGAGCGTCGCTGTATTTTCACCGGTTGCTACAGCAGGTTGAACTATTGCTTCGGTTGAATTTACTGGCATGGGGCTATCGCAACCGATTAAAATTGATGTCAGCGATAATACGATAATAGAAGTGATATTTTTCATATAGACATTATCGTGGATGAACCATGGTTCAAGGTCAATTGAGAACGAGTTAATTCAATATTATTTTGAATTCGGCGCATTTAAGCCATCGATAACACCACATTTTCCATCTTTACAAACAGTGGTGCAAATCTTGAGCCATTGGGTCAACAGGCGGTCGACTCGTTTGAGGTGCTTTCGTTCATCGTGTACTTGTTGAAGTCGTGATGTGATTAAGTGTTGGACATCAGAACACGGTTTGCCATTGCCATCACGGAATTGGAGAAGCGATTCAATATCTCCCAACGTGAACCCAACTTCTTGCGAAGACCTAATGAAAAGCAAGCGCTCGAGAGTTTGTTCATCATAAAGTCGATAATTGCCAAGACTTCTGGAATTTGGATGCAATAATTTTCGCCGTTCATAATAACGAATTGTCGATGTTGGCACATCGGCCTTGCTAGCCAATTGCCCAATTGTAAAAGTAGTTGTCATTAAGTGTAATCGTACATGTTTTGCTTTGAAGGGTCGCAAAGCCCTATCATGTTCCAAGGTTTTATTGCATCTGCAATGTCAGCAGCGTTAAGCGTTCCTTCGACAACTTGGTTATAAAAGTGATCGACTGTGTTGCGGAAATCTACATTTCCACTGTTTAGGAAATCGGTTTCGGTTCCGGATCGTTTTTGTCGTTCTGTGAAGTCGGCTCCAACAAAGTAAAGCATGGCGAACTGTGACAAATGTTCAAAATCATCAAAACATTTGTAACATCCATGGATAATTTTGTCGAGCAATTTAACAGCTTGCGTAGTTTTGTTTTGATATGTATTAAGCCCTTCGATTCGTTCTTGTTTACTCAGTTGGAGAAGAGGCATCAATCGTTCAATCCCGTTGAGCGTGAGCGCATTACCTGCGCTGTGCAGCGGGTCTAAAAATGCAGCAGCATGTGGTAGCATCGCCCAGTTTTCCCCGACCATTTTTGTGGTACACCGTTGCATTCTTTTTGATTGCACAATTGGTAATGTTGCAACTGCATTTTTGAATTGCTCATTAATGTTCGGAAATTCAAGCATTAACGATTCCCAAGTATCGTTCGGTCGAGCATCACAATCAAGAATAAACCCTGCGCTTGTTATTCCATTGTCAAAATGTAAAACATACATCCATCCACCTGCAAAAACATGGTGTAATGCCGAGTCGTGGCACCGGTAGGGGTGATGTTGTTTTCCGTGTATATTGCCCCACGGCGTTACTCCAGTGAAGTGGGAATATATGGCTCTAGAATTTGTATGAATTGAAGTATTGTCCTGCGGTATATGTAATGGGTTTGCTCCTCCAGTTGCATCAATAATAAATTCTGCAGTGCACGATACGTTCTCACTCTGTAAATTCCAGTTTGAGTTTGAAGTGAGAGTCACATTTGTATTTTCAAAATAGTCTACACCAGTTTTTTTCACTTCTTCGACTAGGAATGCATCAAAATCTTCGCGATACCAATGGCAATCACAATTGTAATTGTCTGGACTTGCTGCAACGAGTAGCTCGTTTTCGATGTTGGGATGTTGAATGTATGTAAAGCCACGTTTAGGTCCGCAGTTTAGTTCAGGATATGATTCTTTCCAACTGCCATATCTAGAAAGGGGTTTTAAAAAAGGGAGGTTGTATTTTTCAGCAAGTGATGCAAGAGTAATGTCTGCTTGCGGTGTAGAAGATTCACCAATTGCAAATCGTGGGTGAGTTCCACGTTCTAGCAAGATGGTTTTTAAGCCCATTTGGTCTGCAATTAACGCAGAAATGCTCCCGCTAAAACCAGCACCTAAAATTGCAACGTCATACTTCATTTGTTCATCCTACCACTGTAGGTATTGCAATTCTGTGCTCCATAAAAAAACCGTGCATCCATTTGGATGCACGGCTCGTTTTTTAAAATGTAAACAGTTGTTTTAGCAACCACCCCAATTGTCAATCAGACTAAGAAGGTCCAACACATTGACGGCACCGTCATTATTTAAGTCTGTACCACAGAAGTCGCATTCTCCCCATGAATCGATCATCGCAAGAAGGTCACTTACTCCAACGATGGAGTCACAAGTGACATCGCCTGGGCAATTACAGGAGGTTGGATCAACTTCGTAAAAACTAACTTCAACAAGTTCTGATCGAGCTTCACCGTTGCTTCCATTTGAGTCTTGAACAATCCATTGCGCATAGAGCGAGTCAGCAAGAAGTGTACTGTTTGCTTCGATTGGCCAATGTATTGTTCCGTATCCTCTGCCTTGACCTTTGCCAGCCAAGGTAATTGGACCAAGTGTTACAACAGGCATGCCCATTGCTTCTGCATCTGCTTGGGTGCGATAAAGAACTATACTTGCTTGCGCTTGTCCTAAAGCATTTTTGATGCCAAAACGGAAGTCGGTATTGCCAATATTCGGTGTTGCAGAAGGCGCAATTACTGCAGGAATAAAACCACCGCTACCAGCTGTACCAGTTCCAACTGGAAGTGGGTTTTGGGCTAACTCATTTATTAGAGTTGGTCTGTCAAATGGATATAGTTCATCTCGAACTCGAGCATCGGTCAGGCCGTTTGCAAGGAAGTCTTTGATAGGAACAATTGCCATAGGAGGCAGGAAAATTTGACCGATTATTGGATCTTGGTTTTCTGGAAATTGCGTTGTATTTCCTCCATAAAAATCAAGGACATTGTCCAATGAAAGCAATCGACCATTATGCATGAATGTGCTTTTAAGCCCAACATTTCTCAGTGAAGGAACTTTGAACCTGCCTCTGTCATTAATATCTTTTGTTACACCAAATCGACCAGCATCTTCTGCGATTGGTCGCAAGCCAACATTTCTGTATGTAAAATCTGTAAACATCGGTGGGGTGTGGCATTCTGAGCAGAGCATCATTGGGCTAGAGAACATCTGCAACCCTTGTTCTTGGTCGGGTGTTAGTCCGCCTGCTTGTCCATTTTGTGTTCTGTCGTAAGGCGTGTCGTCAGCTACGAGTGTTCGTTCGTAGGTTGCAATTGCCATTCCGATTCGACCAGCATTGATAGTGGCATCACCAAAAGCTTCAGTGAAAAGTTCTGGATATGTGCTATGTATTGCTAATGCTTGAGCCATGTCACTTGGAAGGTTCGTTGCAAGTGCCATAGGTTTGGCAGTCACTAGTTTAGTATTCAGTGAATTCCAATCACGATTTTGGTGCGCCATTTCTTCACTGCCCATTAGTGGTTCAACTGCTTGGCTTTCAAGTGCACCACCAGAAGCAATCAATACTGCACCAGTTTCAGGATCGGTAAAAGTGCTTGATGCTCGTCCATCCCAGAATAATTCAGGAGCGTATTGAATCATGCCGTAACTATTTGCTGCTCGAGCAGTTACTTGGGTGAGCAGATCGAAGGTGGCATTGGGGACATACATTCCGTTTGAATCGCTATCAACCACACCAGGTGAGCCAATTATATCATCGCTGTTCCATTGAATACCGTCTGCACCTGGGTTGTAACCAAAGCGTGGATCAGCACCAGCTGAAGACGATTGGTGACAAGTGCCACAAGCAGTAGTATTGTCGCTTGACAATTGCGTATCCCAAAACAAAATTTTACCAAGCGCTCTTTTGGCTTCAGTAATTGGGTTTTCTGGGGGTACTGGAACGGGCGGAAGTGATTGTGCATGCAACGAACTAGCAGTTGCGCAAAGTAAAATGGTGGTAATTGTTTTCATGTATTTTTGCCTCTCTATTGCATATTTATAGGAACATATCTATATATAGACTATTGTACGGATTAAGCAAGAACTAGATGCAGAAATTCTCGTATTTAATTGTTATTTGCAGTGAAAAGTAGTCGTTTTCTACTCTAGGTCCCAAGAATCACCAAACACACGTCCATTTTTCTTCGCTATTCCATATTCCACGACCTCATGGAGCGATTCTGGCAGAGGGGCGGTTAACTCAACGGTCCCATTGCCTGGTCGGGTCGGAATGACAGTGCAACATTCGACGCCGATTGATTGCGCAAAATCAATAGAGGCCTTAGCCCAATAGATGCCTTCTTCCTCAGTTTGCCAAGGGGTACGCAATAAGATAAATGCACGGACAAAGATATTGCGTTCAAGAAGTGCGGTTGTTGCTCTTTCAAAATCATCAAGCGTCATGCTTTTGTTCAGTCGCGGCAGAACATCAGGGTCAACAGTTTCTAGCCCCATTGCAACTTCGAGTTGTGGTTGTAAATAATCGGCAAATTCAAAGCAAGGTGTACTAATTAATTTAGGATGCACTTCTACTATGAGTGTTTCGTACTCTTGAATAAAGTCAGCGATTTCAAAAGTGTCTGGTTTTGGTATAGATTGTCTATCGAAAAAACTACCCGCGTTATACAACTTTAAATGTTTTGCTTTTGGAAGTGAGTTAAGTGCATCTTTAACTTGTTTAGCAACGGCTCCATCTTTTACACGGTAATCTAAAGTGTTCTTCCATAAATCGCACATAACACAGCGGAATGAACATTCTTTATTTGTAGTGAGAATGATATTGTGGTCTTCAACAATACCGTTTCGCGTTAATTCAGATTCAGAAAATGCACCGTTTGCTTTTGACTCGGTGACAACATTTTTAACAGTCAAACGTTGCATGAAACGCCTTGCGGTAGGGCATTGGTGCATTGCCGAATGCACGTTCTTTTGCAGCGCCATCTTGGAATCTTCGTTTTTCAAAAATTGGCATGTGCATTCCAGTCAAAGATTCGATTCCTTTAGAGACGATTTCGCCTTTAAGAGCGTATAATTTTTCGTGATTCCAATCAGTTAACTCGATGTACGGGATTCCTTCTGCAACTTCGATGACCGATGGAAGCATGAATGGGCTAAACCCACGGAAATTATATTTTTGCATTGGCGCGTACCCACGCGTGCATGCTCGGCTTAATCCACCGCTAAATGTAAGTGAATGCTTAATTGCATCAACTCCCCATCCCTCTTGGTACAGCATTTGATTACTCAAAACACTTTTAATTGTAAGTTCTGGATTTTCTTCAATTGGGTAATCTTTTAGATTTTCATCTCCACCATCACCGTCAATTAGATACGTAAAGTCTGGATATTGTTCGCGAATTCCACGGCAAAGAGCAAGTGTCATAGCGCCTGATTGGATGTCTAGCGGTTTGTAATCTTCAATAGTTTGTACTGCTTCTTGCAAATTCACCCAACTCTCTGGCGTTGTGATGACTTCATGGAAAAGTTCTAGATCAAGTGAAGACATGAAATTACGGGCTTGTATGGCATCTTGACCTTCGCCGTTCACACTTAAAGTAAAAGCTTTCAATCGTGCAAGATTCATTCCCTCAGTTTTCATTATGTTGTACGTCGTTAGGAAAACAGCACCGCTGTCAATACCTCCTGAGAAGAGAACTCCAATTGGTTCATGTTCAGGAATTTGGTGAAGCCATTGCGTAATACTATTTGCAAGTTCACCGATGTAGCTCGCGCCGAAGTTGCCTTTGGTACTGTTTGGTTCTGGATTAAAAAACCTCGTACAAACTGGGTTAGGGTCTGGACAACCAACGAGTGCAATTTCAGTGAGGTGGTGGGCGGGAACCATCCGAGTATACGACGGGTGGAACTGATCGCCGAAACCGTTTTCTTCAAGCCATGTTTTGATTTGGTCAATTCGCTCTGCAAGAAGAAGGGCTGGACCCGCAACTTTTTTGACGATGAAATAACGCATCGGCAGTTGAAGTGTTCGTGCCATTCGGATGATGTGGTTGTGCCTTGCCATGATGGCGAAGTGCCCTTTGATGGTTGCGATTTTTTCAGGGTCGCCTGTTGCAACTATTTCAGTTGCTTGATCAATTTCCATATTAAAAATCATGTTCCTGCTATGGTCAGTAAGGTCGATGACTTCATTAATCATGTCTGGATAGTGCGGCTGTAGGTTGGCTAAATCTTCTCGTGTTCGTTGCATGTGCTCATGATACCAACTAGGGTCAGACCCTCTACAATGGCAAATATGAGCACTACTTTATTTACCAAACATGAGCAAAAACTAAATGACGCGCTTGAAGCGATTCAAAATAGAGGTTTTTACTCTGCATATCCAGAAATACCCAGCGGAAAAATCTATGGCGAAACTGCGAAAGCAACTGGGCAAGAAACATTTGAGAATTACCTTGGTTCTACATTTGAATTAAATCAAAGTGGGACAGAAGGCACAATTGGAAATGAGATTTCGCCTTACGGTATGGCAATACAAACGCAATATCCAAAAGCAAATATAGATGTATTGTTGAAATCGATGGCGGGTGCTTGTTCTGCTTGGAGAAACGCAACGATTGAAACGCGAGTTGGTTGTGCTATGGAAATAATGCATCGCTTAAATAAACGAAGTTTTGAGATGGCGTTTGCTGTAATGCACACAACCGGACAAGGTTTTATGATGTCATTTCAGGCAGGCGGCCCACACGCTCAAGACCGCGGTCTTGAAGCAATCGCCTACGCGTATAAAGCAATGAATGATTGCCCAACTGAGGCGACATGGCGGAAACAAGTTGGTCGCGACGACTTTGTTACACTTAATAAAATATTCAAAATTGTTCCAAAAGGAATCGCACTTGTCATAGGTTGTTCAACTTTTCCAACATGGAATACATACCCAGGATTATTCGCAAGTTTAGTTACTGGCAACGCTGTTGTTGTAAAACCACATCCTGGAGCAATTTTACCGTTGGCAATTACAGTTTCAATTTGCCAAGAAGTTCTTGTAGAATCTGGATTCGATGCAAACCTTGTAACTTTAGTTTCTGACACTGCCGAAGATCCAGTAACAGCAACTCTTGTTGAACGCCCTGAAATTACAATAATTGATTACACAGGTGGCACGGAATTTGGAAACTGGGTTGAAGCAAACGCAGGTAACGCGGTTGTTTACACGGAAAAAGCAGGGGTAAACAGCGTCATCATTGATAGCGTTGAGCAATTACGAGCAGTAACAAGTAATTTGGCATTTAGTTTGTGTCTGTATTCAGGCCAAATGTGTACAACCCCCCAGAATATTTTTATTCCAAAAAATGGAATTGAAACATCAGATGGTCACGCTTCTTTTGATGATGTTGCAGGTGCAATCGTTAAAGGTGTTGATTGGATGTTAAGTGATCAAGGACGAGCAAACGAAGTATTAGGTGCTATTCAAAATCAAACGACAGCAGACAGAATTGACTCTGTAGAAGGCGAATTATTACGAGATGGGTGTTCCATAGAACACGCAATGTTCGGAAGCGCAAGAACTCGTTCAATTAAAATAGTAAAACTAGAAGCATCACAACGCGATATTTTTGAACAAGAAATGTTCGGACCTCTTGTTTACATTATTGCAACAGATTCAACACAACACTCTATTGAACTCGCATCATCTATTGCTATTGAGCAAGGCGCGATTAGTTGCGGTGTCTATTCTACGAATGAAGAAGTGCTTGAAACTGCTGTTGAAGCAATGGCATTAGCAGGTGTTCCTGTTTCGTGTAATCTTGTCGGGAATATTTGGGTAAATCAGTCTGCAGCGTTTAGCGATTTTCATGTCAGCGGTGCAAACCCATCTGGCAATGCAACTCTTACAGATTCAGCATTTGTTGTTGGTAGATTTTCAGTTGTTCAATGCAGAACATTTGTGCCTGAACCACAGAAAGTTGAAGCGTAACATTTATGCCAATTTATGAATTTGAAGGAATTCGACCTGTTGTAGATCCAACAGCATATATTCACCCGACTGCTGTCATTATTGGAGATGTCATCATCGGCCCAAATTGTTTAGTTGGACCATGTGCAGTTCTTCGCGGTGATATTGGAAGATTAATCATGAAAGCAGGAAGTAACTTGCAAGACACATGTGTTGTGCATAGTTTTCCTGGCGACGACACGATAATCGAGGAAGATGGGCACATAGGCCACGGCGCTGTACTCCACGGTTGTGTAATTAAAAAGAATGCGATGGTCGGTATGAATGCTGTTGTAATGGACGGCGCGATAATTGGTGAAAACAGTTTTGTCGCGGCGATGGCATTTGTGAAAGCAGGAACGGTTGTTCCTCCAAACGTTGTCGTTGCAGGGTGCCCAGCAAAAGTAATTAAAGAACTCGACGAAAAGGCGATTGGTTGGAAGAGTGAAGGCACTCGCATCTATCAACATCTTGCAGTTCGTCACAGTGAAACGTGTATTGAATGTGAACCGTTGACAGAGGTCGAACAGAATAGAAAACGTGTCGCGTTTACAGATCACGCCCCAAAACATAAATCTTAATTGTCAAAAGAAGAGAGCGCAATTCGCGCGGCATCTGAAAGTAGTTCACTTCGTGTCGGGTGAGGGCGAACAGTTGTTGCTAAGTCATACAACGTTGCGCCCATTTCAAGAGCAAGAACACCTTCCGAAATCATTTCAGTTGCGCCTGTTCCAACTATTCCAATACCAAGTATTGCCTGGGATTCTCTTTCAAAAGACAAGAGGGTTACACCCGATTGTTGTTTGAGCGCGACTGCAAGACCACTATTGCCCCATTGAATTGACACGGTGTTTTCTGGGTCAAACTCGCCTACTTGAGCAATTTCTGGTGAAGACCAAGCGACTTTTGGAATAAAAGTTGAATCGACATGTGCATCTAAGCCGCACGAAGCTTCTCCAGCGACTCTGCCCTGCGTGATTGCTAGCGCTGCGTTGTGATGGCATCCAGAGCATTCTCCAACCGCGTAAATTTTTGGGTTACTTGTTTTGCATGAGTCATCAGTCACAATGAAACCATCTACGCAATGAACGTTTGCATTTTCAAGTTGCAAGGATTTAGTTTGTGGAAGTCGGTAGTCTGCTAGAACAATACAGTCGTACGCAGAAGTATCTGGTTGTTCAGAACAAATTGAAACGCACTTAGAAAGTTTTCGTTGTATAAATTTGACAAGTTGACGTTCAAACGACGGCAAGAATTCTCCATTGAGCCAAAGAGATACCGTGTTGTTATTCGATGCAAATGTCGCAGCTTCGATTGCACTTGGCGTGTTCCCGACGATAAGAATAGTTTTGTCTTTATACTGCGTAGAGTACAATTCTTCAACCTGCATCGCGTTTGGGTATGCTTCGTTTACTCGTTGCTGCGAACCGGTTGCAATGATTGCTTTTCGAAACTTGACGACCGATACAACTTCGCCAGTAACTTGCGCAGTTTTTTTGTTTTCAAAATGTGCAACACCAAATAGGCGCTCGATATCGAGTGTTTTACATCGTTGTTCTAGTCCTTTGCCAAGTGAAGCGATTGCTGAAGAACTATCCACGGACAAGAGGGAAGTTTTTGATGGTATGCAAGCGTGGTGTAAACAATCGCCACCTAGCGTTTCGTTCGGGTCAACAATGGCAACAGTTTTGCCAAGTTCTGCAGCTCGGAATGCTGCGGTATATCCAGCCGGACCTCCTCCAATTACGAGAACATCCACATCTTGGCTAAATTGACCGACAACCATCTTGAGTTACACCGCAAACCGCATTGGGTGCTCGAGGTCGTTAATAAGATGTTCAATAAATGGAATTTCACGCCCTCCATCAATCAACCGGTGGTCAATGGAATGACTTAATGGAAGAATCAATCGAGGAACAATTTCATTTTCGACAACCCACGGCATAAGTCGAGCACGCCCCACAGCAAGGCATGCAACAGTGTTTTGTTGAATGATTGGCGTTGAGTAGCGAGTACGTCCAATCGCACCAGCATTTGAAACGGTATACGTTGCACCTTTTGTATCTGCAATAGTGAAACTGGCACTTCGTGCATTTGCTGTAATTTGCTCAAGTTGTGCTGAAATTTCGCCAACTCCCATTTGTTCTACATTTCTAATGACTGGTGCAATTAGCCCACGCTCAGAGTCAATTCCGATTGCGATATTTACGAATTGCCTAAACAAAACGTCGCCGGTGTCGTGACAAATTGCAGCGTTCAGAATGGGATATTTTTGTAAAGATCGACAAATTGCCTTTAACACAAAAGGTAAAAGAGTCAGTTTTAAATTCGGCTGGTCTGGGTCTTTAAACTCGCGGCGCATCTTGTCTATTTCAGTAATGTCAGCATCGTTGCAATCGGTAACATGAGGAATGGTTTCCCACGCATGGCACATTGCTTTGGAAATTGCTTTGCGAGCTTGTGACATTGGTTGGCGAATTACGATGCCAAATTCAGTTTGTTCTTGAACACCTTCAATTTCAGTTTCAAGTTTTAGTGTTGGTTGAGCATTCGCAGGGCGGGTTGTTGTAATTGGACTTGATTCAACAACTACTGATTCAACCGGTGTTGCCGTTGCATCTTGAACATCTTGTCGTGTCACTCTTCCGCCAGAACCAGTTCCAATAACGGTCGCAATATCAATGCCGAGTGACCTCGCAAATTTTCTAACAGATGGCGAGGATCTAACTTCAGTTTTTAATTCTTGCGGGAAAGTTGGCGCGGCAACTTTTTTGCTGGATTTTGCTTCAGTGTTAAAAGTAATCATTACATCCCCGACATGCACAAGTTGTTTATCTTTTATGTGGACAGTTTTTACTGTGCCTGTACAAGGCGATGGAATTTCTACAGCGGCTTTGTCTGTTTCAACTTCTAATAGTGGGGCATCTTCTTTAATTGATTGACCTTCAACGACATGAATTGCAAGAATTTGCCCTTCATGCACGCCTTCACCTAAATCTGGAAGAATGAAATCCATCATTGCCAATCGATTGTATCTTTTATAGCGAGAATAATCTCTTCACTTTCGGGTAGGAAGTGTTCTTCAACTTGGAAGTAGGGGAAGGGAATATCAAAACCAGTAATTCGTTTGATTGGCGCTTCAAGGAATTCAAAGACCACTTCGTTTAAGCGAGCGATAATTTCTGCAGCGACACCGCAAGTCCTTTGGCCTTCATGCACGATGATGCACCTGCCAGTTTTTTGAACTGAAGCGGCAAGTGTTTCTGTATCCATAGGCGAAATGGTAAGTAGGTCAATGAGTTCTACATCGATGCCATGGTCATCTGCAAGATCATTTACTGCTTCTTTGCAAGGGCGCATCATTGCTCCGTAAGAGATGAGCGTAATATCTTTGCCTGTGCGAACAACTTCGGCTTTTCCAATTTCCATTATTTCTGGTTTGTCTGGAACATCTTCACGAAATGCTCTGTACACAGCTTTCGGTTCATAGAAAATTATTGGATCATCTTCACGTATAGCTGCGGCGAGTAACGCGCGAGCATTTCGCGGTCCTGATGGAATGACAACTTTTAATCCTGGGGTATGTGCCCAGTAAGCTTCTCGAGATTCACTGTGGTGTTCAACGGCTCGGATACCACCACCAAAAGGCGTTCTTAAAACTATTGGAATGTTGTACTTGCCTCTGGTTCTGTTCCGAAGGCGAGCCATGTTCTGTTCAATTTGGTCGAACGCTTGCATGGTAAACCCAGAAAATTGAATTTCAACAACTGGGCGAACCCCATAAACAGCCATGCCGATTGCAGTGCCCACGATGCCGCATTCGGCAAGGGGTGTATCCATCACACGTTCTTCGCCGTATTTTTTTTGTAAATCTTTAGTCGCTCTAAAGACACCACCGTTTACGCCAATGTCTTCACCAAGCATGCAAACATTTTCATCTCGTTCCATCTCTTCCGATAAAGCGAGATTTATTGCTTCAACCATTGTTAACTTACTCATTCATCAACTCCTTTTTGATGGAGTCGCTTCAAGTATTCTTCTTTTTGTTTTTGAAGTTCTTCTGGAATGGTATTGAACAGGTGGTCGAAAATTTCTGTCGGATCTGCAGGCGGCATTGCATAGAAAGCGTCGCGCGCTTGAATCGCTTCATCATTGCACGAAGTAACCATTTTTTCGATTGAGTCAGCATCAAGGATGCCCTTATTTGTGAGATATGTTTCGAAGCGCTTGATTGGGCATCGGGATTCCCAAACTTTTACTTCTTCATCATTTCGATACACCTTAGGATCATCAGCGGTTGTGTGTAAACTCATTCGATACGTAATCGCTTCGATAAAAGTTGGACCTTCGCCATTTCTTGCGCGATTTGTTGCTTCTTTTGTTGCGCACATCATTGCGAGAATGTCATTGCCATCAACACGGATGCTTGGCATTCCATGCGCAACACCATGTGTTGCTAGAACTTCATTCGCGCTTTGTTTTTTAGTCGGGGTCGAAATTGCCCAACCATTATTTTCGCAGATGAAAATAACTGGGGCTTTGTAAACTGCAGCAAAATTTAGAGCTTCGCTTACAGCACCTTGGGAACTTGCTCCGTCGCCGTAATTAACAAGAACACAATCTCTTTTCTTTTTGTAATTCATTCCCATACCGATACCAACAGCGGGGAGCACATGCGAGCCAATGACAATTGAAAATGGAAGGTCATTGACATCTTTTGGTGGCGGAAAACCGTCATGAAATCCAGCCCATAAACGCATGAGGTGTTTCATCGACCAGCCGCGCATTATTTGCGCGCCAAATGACCGGTATGAAGGTGAAAACCAGTCGTCTTTTGTTAGCGAGGTTACTTGGCCGACAATGCAAGCTTCTTGGCCAATATTTGGCGCAAAAGTACCCATTCGACCTTGCCGTTGCATGGTCATCATTCGTTTGTCGAAAGCCCGCGCCAAAACCATTGAGCGATACACTTCTAAAAGTTTTTCATCGCTAAAGTCTGGCTCTAGACCACTATCCACTTCACCATGTTCGTTCAAAATTTGAAGAACTTCGATATGTCCAAGATCAATCGGCGATGTATGCATTGCAGAGGGAGTATTTGGAGAAACGACCTCTTCGCTTGAAGTGGTTTTCTTCTTTTCGTGTTCTTGAAACGCCATGACCCCGCATTATAGCAGGCAAGAGATTACACCTTTTTCATACGTTCAAATGGTTGCCTGCAAGCGTTGCAAAAGTGGATTGACTTGCATCGGGTTGGTCCAAACGGGCTTGTAAGCGTTGTATCGATGGAATTACACCAAGGGCAAGTAAACGCAGAAGTGGTCAATTCAACGGTATCGGTTGTTCCTGTACTGCAACATGGTGACGAACCATCTGGGACGGAGATTCCGTGCTCCGCAAGTGATATGCGACCATTGTCGGTAATTCTATCGGTGCTCCAGGGAGGGTCATGAACAAATTCGATTTCGACAGAGTCGATGCCCTGAAGTTCAACTACTTTTTGTTTAATGTCGCTGGCGATTGCCGGAAGAGCAAAGCAACCAATAAACGTTGGCAGTAATTTGATTAATACGTTTGTGTCATTAAGAACAATTTCTTCTATAAGCCCGAGGTCAGTAATGCTAATTGGCATTTCTGGGTCGGGGATTGTGGTTAACACTTCAAAAATTTCTGTCGTTGATACCATTATTAATTACCACGCCGCTAAAGGGTCTGTTGAAAAAACTTCTTGTAATTCGCAGAGTGATTGAGTGAAATCTTCATCGTGCTTTCCGCTTCGGCCACCTTGCAATTCGTCTTGCTGAATGTTCAAAGTTAATCCAGCAGTATCGATTGTTGGCTCGATAGAGTTTTTCCATGAAACAAAAAATGCTGAGTGGTCAGTTAGAATTTCAGCTTCATGTAAGATGTCGATGCCTACTGGTTTTTCGAAGAGCATCGCAGCGTATGGGGCGAAAGTATCGAGTGCATTTTGTATTCTTGCGTTTGAATCTTCGTTGCCTTTGCCAAGATGTTTAATCCAAGAATGAACATGGTCTACATGGATTGCTTGTTCCGCACAAAGTCTTTTTGCGAGCGAGGACAACGGTACCCATGAAGAAGCACTAAGTCGTTGTAATCGAACAAAATCGAAAGTGTTGCAGTAAAACTGCCGCGCAATCGCAAATGCCCAATTAAACTCGTCGTTTTTTGTAACGATGTCTGCGCAACGGTACTCATTTTCAGTTCTTCCAAAGGCAATTTGATCTGGATCTTCGCCGGTTAGCGTATGAATGAGTTGATAGATAGCACTTGCATGCGCAATATCGTCTTGCGCGAGAGAAGAGAACGCGATATCTGCTTCAAGAATTGGTGCGATACCAGTCCAGTCGCTGTTTCGGTGACCGAGGAATAATTTATCGTCAGCAATGGAAAGCAGTAAGTTGACCATTGGTGATTGAAATTGTTTTTCTAGTTCTGTCATTAAAATGTGTCTTTCAAATCTTCTTCTTGATAGGCATCCACGGCTTTTTTAGCACGCAGAGCATCCCATTTTTGTCGGACGATTCTACTGTAACCCTTAGCGAGTCGATATTCCTGCTTCGTTGTTTCACGCCAAATCATATCGGTTGCGCTATTAATTTTTGTTAGTTTTGAAATTGGTGCTACCCACATTGAACAATTCGTTTTGTCTCCAACAAACTGTTCCGCACCTTTAATTTTAGCTTCCGCGCCGCTGGCTGCTTCAACCTCACCGACATGTTCGTGTTTATCTCCAGCTTTCCATTGGACGAAGACTTCGTACGTTTCTAAACCCCCAGTATCACACGTAAATATTTCGCGAAGCCCAACCCATAACGATGTACATTCTTGATCTTGTCCGTAATGCTCGCGTGCAAACTGTTGCGCAAAAGAAGCGTCTGGTGCGCTTAGCGAACCCGCATGTAGGTGAGCATCGGGTTCTTTCTTCTGAGTGAATACTTCCCACACAGGAAAACCTCCAACTTCTTTAGTTGTTAACTCACCAGAAACTAGCGGTACATTTGTTCTCGCTTTTGATAGCATGATTGCCTTAATTATTACAGGGTTTTTCTGTTGAACCATCTAAAATAGCACGTCGAACCCACTCGCCTTGTTCGTAGGAAAAACGCCTGAGTGCAAGTCGATCTTTGTTGCACGGACCGTTTCCGCGAATGACTTTGAAGAATTCATCCCAATCTGGTTGGGTGAAATCCCAATTGCCAGTTTCTTCGTTTAGTTTGAGTTTTGGGTCTGGTGTTGCGCTTATGACTAGACCATTTTCATCTTTTTTGCAAACGTTAATTACAAGTCCTGTTGCCATCGCAGCTGGCGCAAAACGATTTACAAATTTTTGCCGAAGTTCATCATTCGTTGCTGTTTTCATACGCCATTTCATCGCGGGTCGTTCCCGTTCGTCTGGCCTATCGTTTGGTCCGAAGAATGCAAGTGATGGGTCCCACCAACGATCGAATGCTTCTTGCGCCATTTTCTTTTGTTTAGCGGTACCACTCATAAGTGTGAGCACCATATCTTCACCATGCTTGAAGTGAAATGCTTCTTCCATGTTGATGCGTCGCATTGTTCTAATGTATGGACCGAATGAGCCATGTGCGAGTGTGCCTTGGTTTAAAATCGCGGCACCGTCGATGAGCCACGCAATCATGCAGATGTCTGCCCAAGTTGGACAGGGGTAATTAAAACAGTTGTGGTATTTTGTTACTCCTGTAATTAAATCGCGAAGCATCGCGTTGCGTGATTTTCCTAAATCTTGTGCAACTTCATACAGCATTTGACCGTGACCAACTTCATCTTGCACTTTTGCAGTAAGTGCCAGTTTACGCAGTAAACTTGGTGCTCGTGTAATCCATTCACCTTCAGGAAGTGCACCAACAATCTCACTGTTTGCGTGATGTTCCGCCATTCGTAACATTAATGTTCGGTAGGCTTCAGGCATCCAATCGTTTGGTTCAATTAAGCCACCATCAGAAATGTGTTTTTCAAACACTGCAAGTTTTTCTGGGTCAGCAGTTTCACAGTCTTTGATATTGACCTCTACATTTGCGCTTGCACTCATTTTGTTACTCCTTCAATAAGAGTAGCCAAACCTTGACCAACTCCAACACAGAGTGTAGCGACTCCTCGCTTTGCGTTCATTCTATTTAACTCGTGAATTAGTGTGACAGCAATGCGCGCACCGCTGCAACCAAGCGGGTGACCCATTGCAATTGCGCCGCCGTTTACATTTACTTTAGTTGGGCTAACTCCAATTCCTCGAATACATGCAAGCGATTGTGCTGCAAATGCTTCGTTTAATTCAAATAAATCAATGTCATTCGCATTTAAACCAACGCGTTGAAAAAGTTTTTCCACCGCATGAATTGGGCCAGTCCCCATGATTGCAGGATCAACACCCGAAGATGCGCACGGTCCAACGTATCCTAAAATATTTAAATTTAACGATCTTGCTAAGGATTCTTCTACTAAAACCATCGCTGCAGAACCATCGTTTACACCACTGCTGTTGCCTGGGGTGACTGAAGCGTTTTCTTCTTTTGAAAACGCAGGTCGAAGAGTGCCTAATTTTTCAAGGGTTACTTCAGGTCGAGGATGTTCATCGGTGTCAACAATAATTGGGTCGCCTTTGCGTTGTGGAATGCTGACGGGAATTATTTCATCGTCCCATTTGCCGGCATCTTTTGCGGCTTTCCATTTTTGTTGGCTTTCCCAAGCAAATGCGTCTTGGTCTTCACGAGAAATATCCCATTTCTTCGCAACATTTTCCGCAGTCTCACCCATTGAATACGGATGGTAAAGTTGTGCTAGTTTTGGATTTGTAAAACGCCAACCGATTGTTGTATCGTGGATTTCGCAACCACGGTCAAATGCAGTTTGCCCTTTCGCTAAGACAAAAGGTGCTCGGCTCATAGATTCAACCCCGCCTGCAACCATTACATCTCCGCAGTTGCCTTCTATCATTCTGGCGGCAACGTTGATTGCTTCCAAGCCAGAAGCGCAAAGCCGGTTTACGGTAGAACCGGGAACCGTTTCAGGAAGACCAGCAAGAAGGGCGGCCATTCTCGCAACATTCCGATTGTCTTCACCCGCTTGATTTGCTGCGCCCAGATACACATCATCAATAGTATTTGGGTCTATTCCAGATTGTTCAACAGCAGCTTTTATTGCTATTGCTGCAAGATCGTCTGGTCTAATTGAACTTAATGCGCCGCCGTAACGCCCAATCGGCGTTCGGACAGCAGAAACAATTGCTACTCGTCTTTTCATAGCCCCTATTGTATCGTTAACTAAGCCGAAACTGTGCCAAAGGGCGGTGAAGCGAATCGATCATCGCTGACAGTCTCATTTAAGGCAGAAAGAAGGCGGTGCACTTTTTCAATACCAATTCTCGATGCCCATTCGAGAGGGCCTAGCGGATAATTTGTACCCATTTTCATCGCAGTATCGATATCTTTAGGGGATGCAACACCCTCAGTGACTGCCCACATAGCTTCATTGATAATGCCGCTGAGAACGCGAGAAAATATATATTTATCAAGCATTGATCCGCCGGTGCAACTTGCTTCTAGACAAAAGTCATTGATTGCGGTCACTAAGTGATCTGAGATTTCCACTTCTCGTGTTTCAGTGATAATTGCTGGAACTATGTGGTCTTTATCATCATGCGCGTAAGCTCCACATCCAGATTTTCGACCAAGATTTCCTCGCTCTACGAGTGATTCCTGTTTGGCACTTGGAGCAAGTCTACTTGGGTTTCCAAGTCGATTCCAAACACTTCGTGTTGTTGCAACGTTGATGTCCTGTCCAATAAGGTCAGTCAACATAAATGGACCCATCCTGAACTCACCAAGAGATTGCATCGCATCATCGACAACATCAACTGTTGCGATTCCGTCTTCGATAATTCTCCACGACTCTAAATAGTAAGGTCTTGCAACTCGATTCACAATAAAGCCAGGCGTGTCTGCAACTTGTACTACAGTTTTCCCCCAAGCTTCTGCAAGTAATGTTGCGCGTTGAACAGCTTTATCTGAAGTTTTTTCACCACGTATGACCTCAACGAGTGGCATGATTGGGGCAGGGTTAAAGAAATGCATTCCAACAACGCGGTCACTGAAACCACAAGCACTACCTAATTCACTAACAGAAAGTGATGATGTATTTGTGGCGATGATTGCGTTAGGTGCATATTCGCCAACTTGTTTTAAAACTATTGTTTTTATGTCAAAGTCTTCGACAATGGCTTCGATAACTAAGTCACAATCAGATAAATCTTCAAGAACAATTGTTGTAGTAATTCTATCTTGGCAAGCGCGAGATTCTTCATTTGTCATTCTGTCTTTTTCAACAAGACGTTCAAATCGCTTTACAAGACTTTCTTCCGCTAAGTCAACAAGCGTTTGGTTTACGTCATACAGTTTGACAGGCCATCCAGCATTTGCTGCTGCTTGTGCAATGCCAGCACCCATAGTTCCTGCGCCGATGATACCAATTGGATTTTGTGCTTTTATGCTCATTGTCTATTCCATATACGAGAAAAGTCGCCTTGCGGATTCACTCGTGTGTAAAGTTTGGTTTTCTCTTTTCAACGAAGGCTACAACACCTTCAAAGTGGTCGTGAGTTTTTCCGGCTGTATCTTGTGCGAAAGCTTCCTGAATCAATTGTTCTTTGAAATCATTTTCAAAAGATTGATTTAATAAGCGCTTGGTGAGTGAAATGGCTTTTGCTGGAAGTGAAGCGAGTCGCTTCGCAAGTTTTTGTGTTGCTTCTTTAAGTTCATCACTTGGTACAACTTGATTTACAAGACCAATTGCTAGTGCTTCTTCTGCCTTGACTGGTCTGCCAGTGCAGCAAAGCTCCATCGCTCTTCCAAATCCTACGAGGCGTGGGAGAGTCCAAGTGCTTCCTGAATCTGGAACAAGTCCGACATTAACAAAGACTTCAATAAATGAAGCATGTTCGCTTGCGATTCTCATATCACAAGCAAGTGCAAGCGAACAACCCGCACCAGCTGCAACGCCATTGACGGCAGCGATTACTGGTTTTTCCATCGTGTGAATTAATTTTACGATTGGATCGTATCGTTTCTTTAAGTCTTCGCCGAGGTTAGGGACATGCCCTGGAACATATTTCGCTTTTAAGTCAGCAAGATCTTGTCCCGAACTAAATGCTCTACCACTTCCGGTTAAGACGACAACGCGAACGTCTTTATTACGAGAGGCTTCTTTGAGAGCTTTCGCAAGTTCGGTTGTCAACATAGTATCGAACGCGTTAAGTACATCAGCGCGTTGCAATGTAATGGTACAAACGCCTTCCTCAAGAATAACACTAATTGTTTCGAAAGCTGTTGCAGTAGTCATGGTTACGTTCCAGTGAAATTTGGTTTTCGTTTTTCGGCAAAGGCATTCATGCCTTCAGTTTGATCGTCTGTGTCAAAAAGAGCATAAAAAAGAGCTCTTTCTTCAATAAGAGATTCGGAAAGAGTTAGTTCTTCGGCATTTAACACGGATGCTTTTGCAGAGCGAAGAGCGATAGGACCTTTTGTTGCAACTTGTTTTGCAACTATTAATGCGCTTTCAAACCAATGTTCTTTTGGCACAATTCTACTAATTAATCCGAAGTCGAGCGCCTCTTTTGCTGAAAGGAATCGCCCGCTCAACACAACATCCATCGCAGTTGCTTTTCCGACTGCTCGAGTGAAACGTTGCGTTCCGCCCGCTCCTGGAATAATTCCTAGGTTGATTTCGGGTTGTCCAAAAAGGGCATTTTCAGATGCGATGACTATGTCGCAGTGCATCATTAATTCGCATCCACCGCCAAGCGCAAAACCGCTCACCGCAGCGATGATTGGTTTTTTTATTACTTTGATTTGTTCCCAAATTGCAAATTGATTTCTTCTTCGCATTTCATCCGAAGAAGCAGTAGCCATGTCGCCTATGTCAGCACCAGCAGCCCATGCTCTCTCGTTTCCTGAAAGCAGAATGACGTGGATCGAATCATCTGCGTCATATTGTTCTAAAAGATTTGCTAAATCTTCCATCAAAGGAAGACTTAATGCGTTTAGGACTTTTGGTCGGTTAATTCGAATGATGGCTACATTGCCATCAACTTCGTGCAGTAAATGTTGTTCTTCCATCTTGACTATCGTATCGGGAATTAATTATTCGCGTTTGCGATGATACGTTCGACAACCTCAATTGGGAAAACGCGTTGGATTTGCTCGCCTGTTGCAACGATGGAATCACCGCATTTTCCTTGAATCGAGCAAATTACGGTTGATTCATCTATCTTTATGACAGTGGAAGTGATTTTTACTTTCTGTCCAAGCAGGGCGGGTGCGAGGTGGTCGATTGATAGGTGTGTGCCGATGCCTTCTTCACCATCTTCAAGGTGTGGAACAAGTGCCTTTCTTGAAGTAATTTCAAATTGATGCGCTAAATCCCAAGTAGAACAGACAGGGTGAATAATAATTCCGTCGAACCGAGGCTGCATTTTCTCTGAAACAACAAATTCTACGGTGGCAATATTGCCAATTTGCATCGAGGGTTTCATACGAAATTAATTACAGTTCTCCTTTACTCCACGCCAAAATTGTTTCGACTTCTTCTTCAGATAATTCCGCTTCGGGATGTAGCGGAATATAAAACCAAAGTGGCATCTCGCCTTCTTCAACTTCTTCACCGCATTCTTTACGTTTGTGATTTTTTTGTTTGGTGTTGTACTCATCCCACTCAGAAAAATTCATGTGTGCACGTCCAGTATTCACATCGTCGGCGACAAGCCATGAAATGGGGGCTATTTTTGAATACCACGGCCACACAGTTTCGTTTGAATGGCAATCCCAACACGAGCGTCGAATAATCGCCATAACTTTTTCAGGCGCTTCGATGGTTCCAGTAATAGGTGGGTTTGTACGTTCAGCAGGAAAAAACTGTATTCCAATAGCAACAACAATAATTGCAAAGATGAAATATTTTATACATTCACATTTTTTACAAAGTTTTGACTTTTTACAGAGTTTGCATTTCATAAAGTAGACTTTACCAGAACACGACTTCGTGTTGCAC